>Ga0209598_10000215_pt1 | contig 46050 bp, 34 predicted proteins | sample M_140807_EF_Meta_FD_187317 | JGI IMG/M metagenome (GOLD analysis project Ga0209598, IMG submission 187317) | Freshwater microbial communities from Lake Montjoie, Canada to study carbon cycling - M_140807_EF_MetaG (SPAdes) (version 2) | ecosystem: Environmental > Aquatic > Freshwater > Lake... | reverse complement strand
CAACCCGATCCTAAGCGACTCTTTTGAAGGAACGGCCGGCGCCTGGTCCTGGTTCGGGGACCAATGCCTGGTTCAACAACCTTTTAACAACCCCCAACCCAATACAGTCAACCCATCGGCCGGCGTCCTGCGTTACCACGACCAGGGAGGAACCTATGCCAATGTCCGCCTGGACCTTCCATGGGCCCTGAACCTCGGTACCCGGTCCAGATTCAAACTCAAAGTCTATATACCCTCCAACGGACTCAGCGGTAACCAGGCACCCCGAATCTCCCTCAAACTCCAGAACAACGGATTGGCCATGCCCTGGAGCACCCAATGCGAAATTGTTCAACCCTTGGGTATCGACCAATGGCAAGAAGTGGTTTTTGATTTTCGACGAGATCCGTGGATCAACCTAAGCGCCGCCTCCCCCTCTCCCCTGCAGCGAACGGATTTCAATCGAATCGTCCTCCAAATCAACGGCGAAAACAACAACGACCAAGTCCTCGCCTACCTGGACGATTTCCTCTACGATACAACGGGTTATTATTCAGGAGGGCGCGCCCTCGTTTGGAGCGATGAATTCGAAACCAACGGAGGCATCGACACCAACAAATGGTTTCCCCAAACCCTCCTACCCAACGGCACTGGTTGGTATAACAACGAATTGCAACATTATACCAACCTACCCAGCAACGCATACATCGCCAACGGTGCGCTCAATCTCGTGGCCCGAAGGCAAAACCATACCCAACAAGGGGTCCTCAAAGCCTTTACCTCGGCCCGACTCAATTCCAAATTTGCCTTCCGTTACGGTCGGGTGGAATGTCGAGCCCGCTTGCCCATGGCAGCGGGGACCTGGCCTGCGATTTGGACTTTGGGCCGTAACGTCCAAGAACCGGGGGCTTATTGGCAACAACAGGGATTCGCTGGAGCCGCCTGGCCTGCATGCGGTGAAATAGACATCATGGAACATTGGGGAACCCAGCCCGAAATCGTCCACAGCAGCGTTCATACACCCTCTAGTTTTGGGGGAACCGTGAATACAGCCACCCGCCGAGTCACAGGAGTTGGCAGCCAATACCATACCTACAGCCTGGATTGGAGCCCACAGCAACTCACCTTTGCCATCAACGGACAGACCCTCTACACCTACCAACCCAACCCTCGAACTTCCCAAAATTGGCCCTTTGACGCGCCCCAATACCTACTCATGAACGTGGCCATGGTGGCCGGTTCCTCCCCCCTTTTCCAAGCCGATAGTTTGCAAATCGACTATATCCGAATCTACCAAGACAGCCTGGACCTCCCCGGACCCCTGCTGATCAGAGGCCGTGTTCAATACGCCAATACCCATCAAGATACCATCAACAAAGGCAAGGTTCTCTTGTATCATAACAACCGATGGATGAGGGACAGTTCCATCAGCGCCCATGGAAACGCGGGGTTCTACGGACTTGCACCCGGAACCTATCGCCTCCGCGCCCTGCCGACAACGGTTCACGGTGGATTGAATGCATCCGATGCCTTGGCTGTGGCCCTGCACTTTGCGCAGGTTCAAACACTTCAAGGCCTGTACCTAAAGGCCGCAGATGTGAACGGAAACGGCGCCGTTAATGCGAACGACGCGTTGACTATTGCCCTTCGTTACTCGGGCCAGATTCACACGTTTGCCAACGGGGATTGGGTCAGCGATGACGCGGTGGTGAACCTCCCAACAACAGCCCAGGCCCCGCTGGTTTTACCGGTGCTATGCACAGGAGATGTGAACGGAAGCTACCGCCCCCCTCTCCAACCCTAAATTCTTCCACCAAAAAAAACGGCCCCTCCTAATGGAGAGGCCGCTGTATCAACCTGATTTATTTATAAAAGGCAGGTGCTTTGTTTTGGATAACTACTTCTTGGAAGCGCTGATAGCCATTTGATAGACCACCAAGCCAAAGCCAATTTTGTTCACAGCATCACCAATGTTATACAACAAATCAATGTTGAAGGTGCCGCTGTAGGAGGCCAAAAGGTTACCTGGCATCAACATGTAGCCGATAGGATAGATCGCCCAGCCTACCAATACAAAATTGCGGAGCAAACGAATGGCATTCTGGAGATTGGCATCACCGGATTCACGAGCCATACCAGCTACGGAACCAGCCGTCGCTTCGTAAACGATACCAGCCCAGCCAAGGGTCGAAATGACGCCCCAAAGGATGGTGGACTCAGGCTGCACAGCTTCACCGATATAACCGGCAACAAGCATGAGAACCGAGTAACCAATCATCTTCCAAAGAAGACCCTGCTTGGCACCGTAAGGCTTGAGGAGCAAATAAAACTCCACACACATCAAGGGAACTGTAAGGGTCCAGTCAATGTAACGGAACTGGGTAGGCGATGGATTCACAAATCCGTCCATGCCAAAAGACAAACCACCTGCCGCATTGTGAGCCAGGGCATTGAGGTAGTAATCGCGCATGTAGTAGTAATGCGCTGCGGCAATCATGGTAATCAATCCTGAAACCAGGAGGGATGTTTTCCATTTGCCATCGACCTGACTTCTTTCAAAGAAAAAGAAGACCGATGCGGCAAACATGGCCATGAGGCCCACGAAGAACGTGAAACCAGTGACATCCCCCGGTTGGAGGGAAGCCATCAAAAAGGTGTTGTTTGGTACCATAAATGGGGTTTTAGAGGTTGATAATTTAAAAACAACTGGTTTTACAAAAAGTTCACATTCAACGACTTTCAACAGACAAAACAGCGCCTGGAGGGTTAAAACAGGCATTTTGTGTAAAACTATTTGTTTTTTATTAGGTGTTTTTGAAAAAGAACCTGCATAAAAGCAAAAACCCCGGCTCCTCGAAGGAACCGGGGTCTTTGGGACTCCTGGTACGCAGAATCAATTAAGCCAAAGGGGCCGCAACCGATTTAGCGCACAAAACGTGTGCTGTGTAGAACCGTACCCTCTGCATTCTGCTCAAGTACGCGGAGCATGTACTGACCCTTGGCCAGACCATCAACCGCAACTTGCTGAGCAAATACACCCGATTGAGCATCAAATCCATTGCTCAGAACCACACGGCCCATAGCATCCAGGACTTCGACATTCAAACGAGCAGAAGACTGCAATGGCAAACGGATGCCAAGCTGCTGAACAACCGGATTAGGATAAACGCTCAAGGTGGAAGAACCAGCCTTGAGAGAAGGAATCCGAAGCGTGGCACCAACATGAGCTTGAGCCCATACATCGGTCATTTCGGTTTCAGAACCGAGGGACCATTCAGACGCCTTCACATCGCGGTTTGCATTGATTTGCAATTCCACAAGGGTTTGTCCGGCCTCGGCCAACATCCCTTCAACATGGAACCAACCCAAACGGAGTTGGTTTCCGATGACTTGGTAATCCATTTGACCACCGTTTAGTTTGGACTGAACGCCCATTACTTCAACACCCGCAGGGATGTTGAGGACCAAAGAAACCGATCCCAAAGCAAGGGACTGCTCAGTGGCAATTTCCAAGGTGCGGCTAAACATCCAACCAGCATCGGTCAAGCCAAGGCCAGAGTTCCTGGAAGCGGTGGACGGACTGTAAGAGCCGTTGATGTCACCAAAGCAAATGGCTTGCATGTTCTGTGTCATGTTGCTAGAACCCACCGTAACGGTTGGATTGCTGTTGGCGAAATTGCCGACACTAAACGATGTAATACCACCCGAGAAACGACGGTTGATCAACAAGGCATCACCAGAGGTAACGGTATTGGAACCGTTGACATCGGCGGCCTTAAGACGCAAACCCGTTTGAACCAAAGCACCTACAACGTGACGAGTTGCCAAAAGCGCATCGGAGGCTGTAACGCCACCCCATGGCTTGCTGGTTGCACCGTTGAGGGTATAGGTACCGGGTGCAACACCCGAAATGGAGTAATCGCCCAAAGCATCGGTGCTATCAGAGGCAACAATCGTCGTACCGTTCATCAAACGGACAACCGAGTTGGTCATCGCCGTATTGGCGGTATTGTTGTAGCTATAACGACCACTGAGGGTAGCCAAAACAGGAGCTGGAGGATTGCAAGAACCAAAGGCTACAGCAGGCAAAGTCGTTGGCAAGGCAGGTACAACATAGCGACGGTTGTAAGAACCAAAGCCGTTGGGCTGACCGCAAGTTGAATCCGTCAACACTTCGTCACGTCCCCAGCTGCTACCGTTGATAAACTTGTAGAGCACCGTGGTTCCGGTCGCCAATGGCGTTGAGTAGGTCCAAACATTCGGGTCGGTAGGATCCTGGGTCATTCGAGTCGATGCAGGGTTCCAGCCATTCAAGGTACCTGCAATACCAACACCCATGGAGTCAATCGTCAAACCTGTCATGTTGACACGGAAAGTGATGATGGGGTTGGAAGCCGAGCAAGAGCCAAAGCCTACGAGGCTAAGAGTGGAGTTAACCAAAGGCACAATCAAATAACGGTTACCCGTACCAGGGAACACGCAAGAACCGCTCACCGATTCATCGCTACCCCATGCATTTCCGTTAATGAACTTATAATAAATCGTGTCACCGGACATCAACCCGTTGTGGGTATACGACCAAACGGTTGGATTCTGAGGATCCTGGGTCAAGGCCGATGTTGATGGATTCCAACCTTGGAATGAACCCGCGATGTGTACGCCGTTGGTGCTAACCGTCTGACCCTGCATGCTGAGCATAAAGGTCACATTCACCGGAACCGGTGTGAAGACAGAACAAGAACCAAACATAACAGCAGACAATAGGTTGTTACCCGCTACGACTGTATGCGAACGGTTGCCCCCACCTTGGCCGTTAATGGCACATGCACCAGGAACGAACTCTTCGGAACCCCATGAATTGCCGTTGATGTACTTCCACTCAACAACATCGCCCAATGGCAGGTTGGTGGTATAGGTGTAAATGTTACCGTTGTGAGCAGCAGGTGTCATCGGTGTACCGGCAGGATTCCAGCCTTGGAAAGAACCGGCGATGCGAACACCGTTGGAGCTGACCGTCAAGCCAGTCATGTCAACTTGGAAGGTAACCGATTGCAATGGAACTAAACCGCTTTGGCATGAGCTAAAGAAATACAAAGGCAAGGTATCATTCCCGTTACCAGAAACCGTGTAACCACGGTTACCACCGACGGCACAGGCCGAAGGAATGCTTTCATCCTGACCCCAGCTGTTACCGTTAATAAACTTGAACTCCAAGTTGTCACCGGGCGTCAACTTGGTTGTGTAGGTCCAAATGTTTGCATTGTTAGGATCTTGGGTCATCGCGGTGCTGCCAGGATTCCATCCATTGAAATTACCGGCGATGTGGAGACCTGCACTGTTCGCAGTTAGACCTGCCATGTTAACGCGGAATGTGACATTTGTTGCCAAATCCAAGGTGTGCAAAATCCGTGGGTGGATGTATTGCTGAATGGTATCAATGAAAGTCAAACCTTTGACACGGGACATCCCTGGGTTGCCCAAGAGACCCTGCTGGTGCAAAGACTGAGCGTTGTAGGTACCACCTGTCTGCGCATTCACAGCGGCAACCACAAAAGTCAACGTGGTAGAATCCCACCATGTGTAAGGGTCGGTTTCGTTGAAGAAGGTGGTAATTGAACCCCCAGGACCCAAAGGCAAATTCCGCACCGGACGGATGATAGGCCACAAACCTTCGCCGGAACCCGTGTTAATTTGATCATTGGGCGCAGGGTAGATGTATGGAATGGTTTGGTTGTAATTGCTACGTGCTACGTTCGAAATCGGATCACGAAATTTGTTAACGTCGGCAAATGGAGCATTGTTACCATAGGCATTCACGAGGCCTTGGTAAATACCAGCACCTTGAACTTCAACGACGTTTTCGTTGGTGGTAGGAACAATAACAATCCCCTGACGATAAGGCGCAAAGGGATCGCGAACGGAATGGAAGGAAACCATAGGAACCTCACCGCCATCCAACCATGAAGTATCGGCCATTGCGCCGCCCACATTGATGGCCATATTCACCGCAGAAGAATAGCCAGGCCAGTTGTTTTGGTTGAGCAAACCACCGAAGCCATCGAGGTTCCCCACGATGTTGGAGTCGATCACCGATTGACCGTTAGGCAATTGAAACTTAGGCAAGCTAACTTCGGCCCACTGGTTCATGGTTGGGTAGGCCAAAGCCACATAACCACCGGAACCCACGCCGAACAGCGTGATTTTGCTTTGATCAATTTTGTAGGGATTGCCATCAATCGCAACCGTTTTGCGCATGAAGCGAACGGATGTTTTGATGTCGTTAATAGCACGATAAACGGCATTCAAAAGCTGAGCCGTACGCTCCAGCTGGGTAGCGGCCAATGGGTTCCAACCGACACGGTACTTGGGAGCAATAACGACATAACCGCGCTTGGCCCACTGTCTGCACATATTGACCGCTGATGAGTCGTCAATACTGCCCGTTATACTACCGTTGATGACTGGGGGCAAAAAGTTACCGGTGTGGATGTAAACCATGACCGGACGTGCCTGGTTCGCGTCAACGGTCTGCGATGGTTGGTAAACCCGCATCGTCAAATTGGCGACAGGATAGGTCGTGGTAGGCGGGAAAAAGTGATTGTTGGCGCCGTAAACCACGTTGTTGGTCACGGTTATCTGGGCATCCGTGAAAACCTCGGAGAGGTAACGATTGCCCTGAGCCATGACCCATTGCCCCATACCTATCAAAAGGAATAGAGCCAAAAGAAGGGTTTTTCTCATACTGAAAATTTTAGTTTGTTCAAATCTAACGAATACATTTCATATGCCCAAGGGTTTGTTCATGATTTTTTAACGGAGCCATCCCCCGAGGAACGCCTGCGTACCGAAACTTGAGCTTGAGGCTTGCGCAGGGAGCGATGGACCACCGGAGGCCCATCCAAACCCAACCTTGTGGCCATTTCCTTCCAAGGACCGGCATAATCATCGGGCGATCTGTTCTCCCTGACCACCGATGGATTGGCTTGGAAACGATCGCTGAAGCGGGTTGAGAAATAAGAAAGGCTTTTAAAGCCCGTCAAAGCCGAAACCTCCGAAACATTCCCACGGCGGGTTGCCAACAGATGAAAGGCGGCGTTAAGTCGATGCTCCGATAGGAATTGTTTGGGGCTCATCCCCAGAAGCCGATCCAATCGCCGATCCAATTGGGAGCAACTCAGGGCGAGGGCATCGGCCATGTCGGCCACCTGCAAATCCACCCGGTGCATATTTTGGCGAGTATATTCGTGCAGCAAGCCCAAAAAACGCTCATCCTCGGATGTTAAAGGCGCCTTTTTGTCATCGTAGAGGTATTTCTGATAGGAATACCTGCATACCATGTGCATTTGTTCTACCAACCGACGGCACGCCAACTGGAACAAGGTCTTGGAGCAATCGGTAGCCAATAGGAGGTCCGCCCCAGCTTCCAAGGCTTGTTCCCAAAAATGCGGACCCGGCGGATCGGCAAGACAGAGGATGGGCAGATGCGATAAACGACTATGACCGCGTATGTACCGTACAATTCCCCAGGGCTCCGGAAACGGAGTCCGGATGACAAGGACCAATAAATGTGGGCTCAAACGATGCACTTTGGACATGACCGCTTCGCTGTTGGCAAATTCTTGGACCTTGTAGAAGGTAGCCAACTGCGTTTTTAACCTTTGGCGACCCCCGGCCAGGGGATCAACCAACAAAGCAAGATTTTTGGTTGACATGGGATTATAGGTGGGTTTTTAGGATCACCCCACAAAATTCCATTCTCAAATCAGGCCGTTCGCCTTTTTGGACCTAGACAAATCCTACGACAAAAAACCATACAATGGTCGAAAATAGGGGAGTGTTTACATCAAATGCTGGTAAAAAACAAGAGGTTTACCCCTACAAATCCCTAGACAACCCTAGACAAATGACCTAATAGGTAAAAAATCGGTGGCCGGCAAACCAAATTTCCTCTGCAGCGACGGAACCCATCCCCCCTACCACCATCGCAGGATTCCACGAGGGGGGTAAAACCAAAAAATGAGCATCCAAACCCGCCTGTAAACGACCGCAATGGGCCTCAAGGCCCATCGCGAAGGCCGCTTGGGAAGTCATCGCCTCCAATCCCTGGAGGGGACTGAGCCCGCATCGCAAGACCCCTAAACACCAATTCAACCAAGGATTTCCGGAAGGTGCAGACCCTGGGTTCAGGTCCGAACCCAGGGCGACCCTTTGCCCTCTAGCCAGCATCGCACCCAACGGAGCGTAGGGCAAATCCAAATAAAGGGAACACAAGGGCAATCCCACAGCCACCGGTGCCCGAGGTCCCAAAAAGGCCCAATCCTGGTCACCCATCGTTTCAAGGTGATCCATGCTGGCCAAACCCAGGCGACAGGCCATTTCTACCCCTCCTATGGAGTGAAATTGATTGACATGAGCCTTTACGGGCAGCCCTAGACGATCGGCGGCCAAGGCCAAGGTCTCCAAATCATCCACCCCAAAATAGCCCTGTTCACAGAAAATATCCACCGCATCCACCAGGCCCTGATCGTAGAGCCTGGGCAGCCAATCCTGGACCACGGTTTGGACGTATTCCTTTTTTTGGTGTCGGTATTCAGTCGGAAGGGCGTGCAGCCCCAAAAAAGTAGTCACCACCCTGATCCCGTTGCGCAGGGCTAATTGCCGAGCAACTCGAAGGCATTTGGCCTCAGCTTCCAGGGATAATCCGTAACCGCTTTTGATTTCAAGGCAGGCGACGCCTTGCTTCATCAAGCGAAGCAAACGGCCTTCGCTCTCTTCTAACAAGGCCTCCTCGGGCAGGGTTCGAACCTTGGCTACGGTGGATAGGATCCCCCCCCCTGCCTCGGCAATCTGCGCATAGGTGGCGCCACCCAAGCGGGCGACCAATTCGGAAGAACGATCGCCGGCCCAAACCAGGTGCGTATGCGGATCACAAAACGAAGGCATCACCGACCGACCGCCCAGGTCGGTTTGCTGGAGTTGATGATCAACCATGGCCTGCCGCCAATCGATCCACTGGGAGTCGAGTTCAGGAACCGCCGAAACAAGAACCGGTTGAGCCCCCTCGACCCACGTACCAACGCCTTTAATTTGACCCTCCCCTACCAAAAGCCAAGCATCCGAGAGGGGTTGATCCGACGGTTGTTCAGGCAAACCATGCCCCCAGAGGGAACCGATGGATGTGATCCAATGCCAGGTTTGATTTGGTTGCATGTTGACGGGAATTTAGGGGGAAAATTAAGCCCAAGAACAATTTTGACCACAATTTTTCGATTTCTAAAGGCTGTTCACCGGCTCGTCCAAGCCTCCTTTTTTAATTTTGTTGTCAAATTTTTGAAAATGAAAACGGAACCCAATTTTGGTATCGCACCCAAAAGGATACTCCTTGCAATCCTGGTGCTGGGACTCTGCGCATTGATGGCCTGGTCCGGGGCTCGCTATGCCTTGTGGCAGTCCGATAGAAACACTTTTTCGGCCCATTGGCCTCTCCCTAGCGGCCAATCCGCCAGGTTGACGACGGCCTCTATGGCTGGAATGCCTGATTTTGTTCAAGCCTGCGAGCAAAGCACCCCGGCCGTGGTCTATATCAAAACCACATCAACCCAAACGATGCGCAGCTTTAACGATTGGTTTTTTGGAGACTTCTTCCAGCAAAATCCCCAAACGGTTCTCAACTCGGGATCAGGGGTCCTCATCTCAGCGGACGGTTACCTCGTTACCAACCACCACGTCGTCCATCAAGCCCAAAAAATTGAAGTGGTTCTGGCCAACAAACAAACCTATACCGCCGAATTGGTGGGTCAAGACCCGGGATCGGACCTCGCCCTGCTCAAAATACAGGGAAACGCCCTCCCTTTTATGGCCTTCGCGAATTCAACGGATCTACGAGTAGGCGAATGGGTCCTTGCCGTCGGAAATCCTTTTAATTTAACATCCACTGTAACCGCCGGCATCGTGTCTGCCAAGGGGCGCAATTTGAATCTCTTAAACAATATGTTCCCGATTGAGGCCTTTATCCAAACGGATGCGGCCATCAACCCGGGCAATTCAGGCGGTGCACTGATCAATACGGCAGGTCTGTTGGTAGGAATCAACACCGCTATTTTGTCCAAGACCGGATCCTACAACGGCTATGGCTTTGCCATTCCTTCAAATATTGTTCGCAAGGTGGTTGCGGACTTGAGAGAATTTGGCAAAGTCCAGCGGGCCTTTATGGGAATTGACGTGGTGGATCTTGATGAAAAATTGAGAAAAGAAGCCGAATTAGAGCATATGAACGGGGTCTTTGTGACTTCGGTAAGCCCCATCGGGGGAGCCCATGATGCAGGAATTCAGGCCGGAGATGTGTTGATTGGTCTCGATAAGGTTCCATTACGAACCAAATCCGATTTTGATGAACAGTTGAGTTACCACCGTCCCGGGGAATCGGTCGAAATAACCTTGGAGAGAAAAGGTAAAATCCTAACCAAAAAAATCCGACTCACCAACCTGAACGGGGATACCGAAATCCAAAAAAATTCCAGCGTTCGTTCTTCCGATCTGGGTTGCGAATTGGAGCCCCTGACTCAATACGAATTGGACCGACTCAAGACCGACCACGGGGTACGGATTGCATCTGTTCAGGCCGGGACCCTCAGCCGCATGGGTCTACGCGAGGGATTTGTGATCACACATATCAACAAAGCACCGGTTAAGACACCGCTGGAGGTGATTGATGCTTTGTCCAAAGTTCGCGGCCAAACCGTGATCGAGGGTTTTGATCAAAACGGTGGGCGGGCGGTCTATTCGTTTTATGGTTTTTGATCCGAACCTCCACCTGGCTTGGCAATGGATTCCCGCATGTCGGTATCCGCTTTGATGTTCTGCATCCGGTAATAGTCCATCACCCCCAATTGCCCGTTCCGGAACGCATCGGCGATGGCCAAAGGAATTTGGGCTTCGGATTCGATGACTTTGGCGCGGGCTTCCTGGGTCTTGGCCTTGAACTCTTGTTCAAGAGCAACGGCCATGGCACGCTTTTCTTCGGCACGTGCCTGCGCGATTTTTTTATCAGCCTCGGCCTGATCGGTCTGCAAGCCTGCTCCGATGTTTTTCCCCACATCCACATCGGCAATGTCAATGGACAATATTTCAAAGGCGGTACCGGCGTCCAGTCCTTTGTTAAGCACCACCTTGGAAATTTGATCCGGATTCTCCAGAACTTCCTTGTGACTGACTGCGGAGCCAATGGAGGACACCACCCCTTCCCCAACACGAGCCAGGACCGTTTCTTCACCGGCACCCCCAACCAATTGCTTGATACTAGCCCGTACGGTCACCCGTGCACGGGCAATAAGCTGAATCCCATCTTTGGCAACCGCTGTCACGGGGGGGGTGTCAATGACTTTGGGGTTGACTGACATTTGAACCGCCTCAAAAACATCCCTACCAGCCAAGTCGATGGCGGTGGCTGCTTTAAAGTCCAAAGGAATATTGGCTTTTTCGGCCGAAATAAGAGCTCTAATAACATTGTTCACATGTCCTCCCGCCAAGTAATGCGTTTCGATTTCGTTGGCAGTCACATGAAGTCCCGCCTTGTTGGAGGTGATCATGGCGTTGACCACAATGGCGGGAGGAACTTTGCGTATACGCATGAGCACCAAATCCATAATCCCGATTTTGACCCCGGAAAAAACGGCTGTAATCCACAGGTTGACCGGAACAAAATACAGCAGGGTAAAAAAAGCCAGGGCCAAACCGCCAGCCAAAAACAACAAAAACATTAAGTCACTCATACCAAAAAATTAAAAAAATAACAATAAAAAACCGAGACTATTTCCATTACATACGCTCGGGGGCGGCGATTCCTAGCAGCCCCAAGGATTCTTTGAGGAGGGTGCAGGCTTGACGGCACAAGGCCAAGCGAAAGGCCTTGGCCTCTGGGTCAGGTTCCTGCAAAACGGGGCATTCGTGGTAAAACCGATTGAAGGCCGTCGCCAATCCATAGGCAAAGTCCGCCACGTGGGACGGATTGTTCTCCTTGGCGGCTGCCTCGACGGATGGTTTCCACTGTGAAAATTGCCGCAAAAGAAAACGCTCGGTGGCGTTCCATTTTTCGTAGGACAGGCCGTTCGCATGCGTCGAACCCTGGGGACTCTCGGACAAGGCCCTAACCAAAACGGAGGACAAGCGGGCATGGGCGTATTGAACAAAAGGACCGGTATGACCCTGCAGATCCAAGGCTTCCACCGGATTGTAAACCATTCGCTTGGTCGGATCCACCTTGAGTAAGTAGAATTTGAGCGCGGCCAAGCCAATTTCCAGGGCCAACGTGTTTTTTTGGTCGTCCGATAAGTGAGTCAACTTCTCAGATTCAGCCAACTTAGCTGCAGCCAGGTTTTGGACCTCGTCCATCAAATCATCCGCATCGACCACCGTTCCTTCCCGGGACTTCATCCTTCCCTGGGGTAGGTCCACCATGCCGTACGAAAGGTGATAACAACGGGCGGCCCAAGGAAAACCAAGCTTATCAAGAATCGCAAACAAAACTTTGAAATGATAATCCTGTTCGTTGGCCACGGTATAAATCATCCGATCAAAAACCCAATCGTGCTGTCGTTGTTCGGCGGTCCCCAAATCCTGGGTGATGTAGACGGAAGTCCCGTCGCTTCGTAACAAAATTTTGGAATCCAATCCCCGGTCTTGCAAATCCACCCAAACAGCTCCGGATTCATCCCTTCTGAACAGGCCTTGTTGCAAACCCCTTTCCACCAGACTCTTGCCAAGCAGATAGGTTTCGGACTCGTAATAATTCCGGTCAAAGCCAATGCCCAAGCGTTGGTAGGTTACTTCAAAACCTTCGTAAACCCAAGAATTCATTTGCTTCCACAGGCCTACCACCTCCGGGTCACCCTGCTCCCATCGTTGAAGCATCTCCCTGGCCTCGATGAGGATAGGGGCTTCGTTTTCGGCCTCATCGCGGGTGCGGCCTTGGCCAACGAGTTCCTGGACCTGATCCTGAAAGGCCCGTTCGAATTCCACATAAAATTGGCCGACCCAATGATCACCTTTGACACCGGCCGAGCGAGGATCTTGGCCTTGACCGAATTTCTGCCAGGCCAACATGCTTTTACAAATGTGAATACCCCGGTCGTTAATCACCTGGACCCGAATCACCCGGTGGCCCAAGGAAGAAAGGATGCGGTACATGGCATCCCCCAACAAATTGTTACGAACATGCCCCAAATGGAGGGGCTTGTTGGTATTGGGGGAACTGTATTCCAAAACAATCGTTTCAGGCTTGAATTCCTGATCCCCTGTACCATGGGTCAGCGCGTAGCCTTGAGACCAACGCCAGCGCCAATAGGGCTGAGTCAGGGAAAGGTTAAGAAAGCCCCCAACGGCTTGGGCTTGTTGCACAAGAGGTGAACCGTCATCCAAACGGAGGGTGGGCCAAAAATCGCTCAGACGTTCCGCCAAATCAGCCGGGGACAAACCGGCTTGTTTGGCTGGACCGAAAAGCACCAGCGTGATTTCACCCTCAAATTCGGGACGCGTTTCCTGCCAAACCAATCTCGGTAACGCGTTCATCCATTCCGACTGCTCGGCGAACCACGCCAAGAGGGGTTGCTCCAGCCTCTGGGCCAGCATGGGATTCCATTCCATCATAGCCGCAAATTAAACATCTTCCTCCCTACCGGAGGGCACTTGCTGATCAATCGCATTGGCGACTTTGACCAAAATCTCAAAAGCCATCTCGGCCATGAGGTTTTCTTTGTCCAGGGTTGGGTTGATTTCAACCATTTCAAAGCAACAAACCTTGGGATTGCGTACCAGGTTTTGGAGGAGCTTGCCTGCCTCGCGTTCGTTGATACCACCGGCAACCGGCGTACCTGTTCCCTGGCTCAGCTTGGAGTCCAAGCTATCGACATCGAATGAAATATAGATGATATCGCAGGCTGCCAGTGCGTTCAAGGCATCCAAGGCCACCCGCTCCACCCCCTTGCGGCGTAATTCGGCTACAGTAAAGACTTTGACCCGGTTTTCACGGATCAAAGAGGCTTCTTCGGTCTCCAAATCCCTCAAAGCGATGTAAACCAAGTCCTGGTAACGCAGCATCGGCGCAGACCCTGCCATTTGTTGCAAGGCATGCCAGCGCTTGACCGTGGCCGGTTCGGGCTCCCGCACCGCGCTCGCTTTGTTGTCCTCACCCAAGGCCAGGGCCAATGGCATCCCGTGCAAATTACCCGATGGCGTTGTCCACGGCGAATGCAAGTCCGCATGGGCATCGATCCAAATCACGCCAAGCCGTTGCCCTGGCCGCGCCTTAAGGATTCCGGCCAAGGTTCCGGCCGATGTGCTGTGATCCCCCGCCAAAACCAAGGGGTAGGCGCCATTTTCCATACAAGCATGCACCGCATCCCTCACATTCTCCATAACCTCCCCGACCCCTTTGAGGTAGCGGGCAAAGGGTGACCCTTCCGGGCCGTAGAGTAAATCATTGCGATTGGGGACCTCGGTCCTTGGCATTTTGTGAAAAAACCGACTGGCAAAGTCGTGAGCGGCTATTTTGACCGCGTCCACACCCAGGCTGGCTCCCCGGGTCCCTGCTCCCAGTTCTGATTTCACTTCAATAAGGTGCAGACGGGATTGCATCCGTTGGGCAGGGGTTGGGATAATGCTGAGGTTAAATCGGAATGAAGGGGGTGTAGGGGGGTCAGAAATCTTTAAATTTGCGCCCCTTCATCCCCAAAACGCCTCCACTTGCAAAGCTACGCAGAATTTTTGGACCTCAGTGTGGGTTTCCCCCAGGACGGTTGGAAATTGCTGGACGACGAATTGTACTTCCGCGATATCAACCTTATGGAGCTGGCCGAAACCTTCGGCACCCCCTTGCGATTCACCTACCTCCCCGTGATTTCCCAAAAAATCCAGGAGGCCAAAAGGCTCTTTGCTCAGGCCATGAAGGAACATCAATACAAGGGAACCTATACGTATTGCTACTGCACCAAATCCTCGCATTTTCGGCACATCCTCGAAGAGGCGCTGTCCAACGATATCCACCTGGAAACCTCCTCGGCTTTTGATATACCAATCATCGAAGCACTGGAGCGCAAAGGGTTGATTCAGAAGGATATCATGATTGTTTGCAATGGCTTCAAAAAGGAGCTTTACAAGGAAAATATTGTGGACCTTCTGCACGATGGCTTCCGGAATATCATCCCGGTTCTCGATAACAAAGAGGAATTCAATTACTACGACAACGAGGTTGAATCCGAAATGCAGTTGGGAATCCGGTTATCGGCCGAAGAAAAGCCGGATTTTCCCTTCTACACCAGCCGGCTGGGCATACGCGCCGATGAAATTGTGGATTTTTACCAGCACAAAATCAAAGAGGACGGCCGGTTCAAGCTCAAGCTTTTGCACTTTTTTGTGTCCTCCGGATTCAACGACACCCCTCACTTCTGGAACGAACTCGAAAAACTGGTCCTGACCTATGCCAAACTGCGCAAAGTCTGCCCCGATTTGCATATGCTGGACATCGGTGGTGGATTGCCCTTCAAGAATTCCTTGGAATTCAACTACGACTACACTTACATGGTGGGCGAAATTGTGGGACGGATCAAAACCATTTGCCAAGAAAACGGGGTGCCCGAGCCCGATTTGGTGACCGAATTTGGATCCTACACCGTGGCCGAGGCTACAGGTATCATTTTCAAGGTTTTGGGGCGCAAACAACAAAACGATCGCGAAAAATGGCTCATGGTGGACGGCAGCCTGATTACCATGCTACCCGATGTTTGGGCTATGAACCAGAATTTTATTATGCTACCCCTGAACAACTGGGATGCCGAATACGAAAAGGTGAACATTGGCGGCATTACCTGCGATAGCTTGGATTACTACAAAACCGAGCCCAACAACGCCTCCACCTGGATGCCCAAAACTCGCAAAGCCCAATACCTGGCCTTTTTTCATACCGGGGCTTACCAAGAAACGCTGAGCGGGACCGGAGGCATCCACCACTGCCTCATTCCCACCCCCCGACACGTTTTGATCCGCAAAACCAAGGACAATCAAGTGGATTATCGTTTGTTTCAAGAAGAACAAAGCAGCAAACAAGTTCTCAAGATTTTAGGATATTAGGGCAATCCGCCTATCTTTGACCTCCTTTTGGAATCACCCCACCTCCGGAAACCCTTTCCCCTCACACCGAAACCACCCACCATGGCCGTCAGTACCCTTAAGCGCAAAGCTGCCAAGAACCGCATCAAATCTGCCCAGAGAAACCAAAAACTCAAAGGCACCACCTTGGGATCCTACGCCAACCCCAACCGGGTTGCCCGCGTTTCGATTTCCGAATCCTTGGGGCAGCAAAGCCACAGCGAGAACACAGAGGCCTAAGCCTCTTTAGACCTGCAGGACCCCCATATTGAACCTTTCGGTCATGGGGGCATGGTTGGCAGCATCCAACCCTATCGATATGGCATCCCGAGTTTTGACGGGATCAATCAAACCGTCTACCCACAAGCGAGAGGCCGCATAAATTGGCTTTGTCTGCTCGGTGTACCGGGCTTTGATTTCCAGGAGTCTTTCTTTTTCGGCCTCCGGGTCTTCGGCCAAACCCTGAGACTTGCGGGCACTGTTTTGGATTTGCAAAAGAACCTTGGAAGCCTGTTCTCCTCCCATCACGGCAATTTCCGCGCTAGGCCAAGCCAATATCAGTCGAGGATCGTAGGCTTTTCCACACATGGCGTAATTGCCTGCTCCGTAACTGTGGCCCGTGATCACGGTGAATTTGGGAACCACCGAATTGGCCACGGCATTGACCATCTTGGCCCCGTCTTTGATGATGCCTCCGTGCTCTGAGCGAGAACCCACCATAAAGCCGGTTACATCTTGCAAAAAAATCAAGGGGATTCCCCGCTGATTGCAATTGGCGATGAAGCGAGTGGCTTTATCAGCAGAATCAGAATAAATAACCCCGCCGAACTGCATTTCTCCCTGAGCATTTTTGACCACCTTTCGCTGATTCGCCACCACACCGACCGCCCATCCATCCAGTCGAGCATAACAACAAACAATGCTTTGGCCGTAGGTCTCCTTGTAGGGAACGATGCTCCCCTCATCCAACAAGCACTCAAGCAGGCCCATCACATCGTAGGGTCGGCTGTTCCCGGCGGGGAATCGATCGTAAAGGGCATCGGGAGGGCTTGTGGGGGCCAACGGGGCCACCCGATCAAATCCGGCCAGGGTTGGTGCCGCCAATTGCCCAACCAGTTGCCGTATTCGTTCCAGACAGGCCGCATCATTGGGCATTTTATGATCTGTAACACCGCTTATATCGCAATGCGTATCCGCACCCCCTAGGCGCTCGTTGTCGACTTCCTCCCCGATGGCGGCCTTGACCAAATAGGAACCCGCCAAGAAGATGCTCCCGTTGCCTTCAACAATCAGTGCTTCATCGGACATGATGGGCAGGTAGGCCCCGCCCGCAACACAAGAACCCATGACCGCAGCGATCTGGACAATTCCCATGGAAGACATGCGTGCATTGTTACGGAAAACACGGCCAAAATGTTCTTTGTCCGCAAATATTTCGTTCTGCATAGGCAGGTAGATTCCGGCACTGTCTACCAGGTAAACAATGGGCAGACGGTTTTCCATGGCAATTTCCTGGGCTCGCAGGTTTTTTTTGCCGGTGATGGGGAACCAGGCCCCCGCCTTGACCGTGGGATCGTTGGCCACCACCACGCAAAGGCGGTTTTGGATTCGTCCCAAGACCACCACCACACCGCCAGCAGGGCATCCCCCTTCCTCTTCAAATTGTCCCCAACCGGCCAAGGCCCCGATCTCCAGGCGAGGGCTTCCGGCATCCAACAGGGCGTCCACCCTTTCACGGGCGGACATTTTGCCTTTGGCATGCAATTTGGCCAGGGCCTTGGGACCTCCACCGGCAGCCGCTACTTCTTCCATGCGACGGAGGTTGTTGAGTAAATCCTCAAAATAGGTGCGGTTCTCGGCATTCATAAATCAGGGGGGAAAGGAAAATAAAGGGTTGGACCAAACGATCACCTTCAAATTTAGGCAAGACCGCCCGCATCCCCTATCTTTGTGGCGAGGGTAAGTCTTGTACGACCAGCTCCTGCTTAATCCCCCAGGGTAGGAATGCAGCAAGGGTAGGCGGTTGTAGCGGTGCGATGCAAGTAGCTTACCCTTTTTTTTATTTCTACTTATGGAGTTTTTTGTCGATACTGCCAACCTTGATCAAATCCGCAAAGCCATGGACCTAGGCGTCCTGGATGGCGTGACGACCAACCCTAGCCTGATGGCCAAAGAAGGCATCCGGGGCAACGACGCGGTGATGGAACATTACCTCAACATTGCCAAAATGGTGGGTCAAAACGTCAGCGCCGAAGTTATTGCGACCGATTACGAGGGCATGATCCGTGAAGGCCAGATCCTCGCCGCCTTGCACCCCGCCATTGTCGTCAAAGTCCCCATGACTCGAGAAGGAATCCGGGCGATTCACACCTTTCATAGCGAAGGAATTCGCACCAATTGCACCTTGGTTTTTAGTGCAGGACAGGCCCTGTTGGCGGCCAAGGCCGGAGCGACCTACCTATCCCCTTTCATTGGCCGCTTGGACGATCTCAACATGGATGGTTTGGAATTGATTGCCCAAATTGTTCAGATTTATCGGACCCAGGGTTTCACGACCAAAATACTCGCAGCCTCCATTCGCAGCAGCCTGCACATTGTCCGCTGCGCCGAGGTCGGTGCCGATGTCGTCACCTGCCCCCTATCGGCGATGGAAGGCCTTCTTTACCATCCCTTGACCGACAAAGGCTTGGCCCAATTTCTGGAAGACCACGCCCGTAACAACGCCTAAACCATTCCCTCGTCCGCAAGGACTGCCTCGGCAAAGGGACGCCAGCCGTAGTGGCTTGCTAGTTTTTGGACCGAATCCCTGTAGCTTAATCGATTTGGATGGGAACAAAAGCGCTGCAGTGCAGCTGCCAATTCCCCCACCTCGGGGTTGCACAATTCGCCGACCCCTTTCCCTTCCAATTCCTCGGCTAAACCACCCACCCTCGTCACGATCATGGGGACCCCAAAATGCAAAGCCGCTTGGGTAACACCGCTTTGGGTGGCGTGACGATACGGAAGGACCAAGGCCTCGGCAACCCCAAAATAGGCAGCCACTCGATGATCCGGAACAAATGTCGGGTGCAAGATCACCCGATCCTGCAGGCCCAGCTCCTCCACGAGTCGACGGTACGGTTCAATGGGCTCGTAAAATTCCCCCGCAACCAGCAGGGTCCAAGAACGACCCTCGGGTTGATTCCAAAAACTAAATTCGGGGCTGACCAAGGCCCTCAAGAGCAGGTCAAGACCTTTGTAAGCCCTGACCAAACCAAAAAACAAGAAATAAGAACGTTCAGTCGATAAACCCAAAGCCTGACAAGCCGCTGTTCGGTCCATGAAGGGACCAAAGTGATCGTAAACGGGGTGGTGCAAAACCTGCACAGGTCCTTTGAAACCCAAAGCCCGGGCCTCCCCAGCGACCGAATTCGAAAGGGTCACCACCCGGTCGGCGACGCCCAAGACCCAGCGGTTAAGGGGTCCCGTACCGGGAACTTTTTCGTGGGGTTTTAGGTTATCGGCCAAAAGAACCACCGGAGCCTTTAGTCCGGCATGCCGCGCTATGCGGGTCAAGAAACCCAGGGCAGGGGCCATAAATGGCGTCCAATACCGAAGAAGTACCAAGTCCGGTTGTTGAGCCGCCAGCCATCGACCCGAGCGCCACCAACTCAGGGGGCCTACCGAATGAAGCAAGCGATGCGAATCGAGATGGTCTGGAGCTGGTTCTTCGGTAAACTGCGTCGTTCCCGGAAACAACCACGATGGGTATTGGACCGTGTAATTCAGGACCGTGACTCGATGCCCCATGGACTGCCACTCTTGGACCAAGCGCTGATTAAAGCTGGTCATGCCCCCGGGTCGAAAGGGCCAAACCGGACCGACCAGAACGATGTGCTTCAATCCAGGACGGCTTGGACCAGGTAACGGTTGCGGTCGGGGTTGTTGCGTGCCACCAATTCGGCCAAAAATCCAGTACAAAACAAGAGCGCACCCAACAAAACCAAGGTCAAGGACAAATAAAACAAGGGCTGATCGGTCACATCCCGGTGCGGGCTCCCCATTGAAATCAAATAGAGTTTTCGGAAAATCAACCAAGCCGTGGAAACTGCTCCCATAACAAATGCCAAACTCCCCATGGTGCCAAAGAAATGCATGGGCTTGCGTCTGAATTTGGAGATAAAATAAATGGATAACAAATCAAGAAACCCATTCACAAATCGTTCAAGGCCAAATTTGGTGTGCCCGTATTTGCGGGGACGATGCTGGACAACTTGTTCCTGGATTTTTTTGAAACCCGACCACTGGGCAATCACCGGAATGTACCGGTGCATTTCCCCATACACTTCAATGCTTTGAACGACTTGGAGACGGTAAGCTTTGAGGCCGCAATTAAAATCATGGAGATTTCGTACGCCGGACAAACGCCGGGTCGCTGCATTGAACAGCTTGGTGGGCAAGGTCTTGGAAAGGGGGTCGTATCGCTTTTTCTTCCAGCCGGACAAGAGGTCCAAGCCTTCGTCACGCATTCGCTTGAGCATACCCGGTATCTCGTCCGGGGAATCTTGCAAATCGGCGTCCATCGTAAAAACAACCTGGCCCGTCACCCGCTCAAAGCCCATTTGAAGGGCCGCCGATTTGCCGTAATTTCGCTGAAAGCGAAGGCCTTTAACCCTTTGATTTTCAAAACGAAGTGCCTCGATGACTTCCCAACTTTCGTCGCTACTCCCGTCGTCGATGTACCAGATTTCGTAATCCAACGATTCAGCCTCGAGGACCGATACCAACCAAGCGTTGAGCTCGGGCAGGGATTCGGCCTCGTTGAGTAACGGAATAACAATAGAAACATCCATACCGCTTAGCTTGAGAGGGTATCCGATGAACTCGTAGCAAAAGGGTCTTCTTTGCGTCGTACAAAAAGACCCACAATCAAAGCAAAAAAGGTATTCATCAAGCCCGATAACAAAAAGGCGGAACCCAATGAACGAAAATCTTGTTGGAAGCTGCGTTTTTCGAAGGACTCCATCGCTTTGGCGGAATCCTCTTCGCTCATCCCAAAGGACTCAAAACTTTCTTCCATTTTGACCACCATGATTTCTTTGACACGCTCGTGCAATTCAGGGTCCACCCAATTGTAAAGCACCCCTGTAAAAGCAATACCCAACAAACTACCCACCATCCCCGTCAGCAGGCCCTGGACCACGGCGCGTCCGTAGGGGTAGCCTCCGGAAAAACCCTTACGGTCTTCGACACAGGCCATGAACATGGCCGCAAAAACCAACCCAATGGATATCATGGAATTCCAACCAGAAACCAGCCAGGTCAAATCGACCATATAGGCGATTAACATGGACAGAATACTGACCACACCTAACAATAGGCCAAAACGGAACACGACGGCTTGATTCATAAATACTTGGTTAGTGAGATGTACGAAAATAAACGGCAACCCAGCCCCCGGCCAACAAATGCCAAACCCATCGAAAAAAACTTAATCGCAGGGCCAAGGTCGCGGGGGTTTGGTTTTTGATTTGATCCTGAAGCTTTGCCAAGGTACCGGGCGAATAATTGGTTTCGAGCAGACCCGAAGCCATTCCTAAATTTTGAATTTGATCGGACAGATAGTCGTTCCAAAAAACTGGACTCAAAGTCCCCAACAGCCAAACAACCAGCCCAAAGGAAACGGCCGCAACCAATCCAGACCCCGCGCTAAAAAGGAGCCCGTGGGTTACTTTGAGATCGCCCGCCTGCACCTTGTATTTGAGGCTACGAACACCTGCAATCAGCCAAGCCAGGGTGACCACCCCCAACAACAGTCGAAACTGGCCGAGAGGATGAACCGGCGAGAAAAAATAAACCGCCCCCGAAACCAAGACAGCGGTCAGGGTATTCCCCAATCCTGTATAGATGAGAAGACGTTTCATTTCAAAACTGAGACCATTCGGGGTTCAAATCGGCCAATCGTTGGAGTTGGGGGGTCGAAGAGTCCATTGCATACGCCTGGACACAGGCCAACAGGGGCATAAAGTCGGTGAGATCCTCCGTGGAACCCCAAACATCCCGTAACCAGGCTTGGTCGGTGGAATCCTGCCGCAAAAAGACAAAAAGCCCCGTAAAAACGGGTTCAATCGCCGATTCGGGGGCCATGGCTCTGCATTCTGCTAACATTTCAGACCATGGCTCATGAACCAGGTCTCTGGAGGCGAGAACCTCCTCGTAGGCCATGAGGTGATCCTGATCCTCTAATTCTGGACTCACCACAAAGGAGTCCACAAAATCATCCATTCCCGGAGCAACGCCCTCTTCCCTGCATTCGTCCACATAATGAAGCAGATGCAAAAGATCCGTACCCAACCCGGCGCATGCGTTCTCGAATTGGTCCCAAGCTGAGTCATCCCAACTTTGTTCAGCTCCTTCGTCACTCAAAAGCGACAAAATATAGAGATCCACCAAAAAGGCACCGGCCGATCCCACCAACCAAGAGGAGGCCTTGGCATCGTCCAGGTAGGCCTGGATTTGGGCAAGGTCCTCGACGGCCCTTGTCAGACCAGGGGCCTTCGGTAGAACCAGACCCCGGATTTGCTGCAAGCGTTCCTTCCAAACCGGATCTGGCTGGAGGCTCGTGAGCCCTTCCATCGCCTGACCTTCTTGGTGTTGATGGCATAGCCAGCAGCCCAGAACCAAGCCTCGAAGAGCCGCTTCGACGGTCGTAGTTGATTTCATTGGTTTCAATTAAAGTTCAGAGGCGACCAAGGTTCGACCTGGGCCGACCACCGCCAGCAAGGATCCCCTAAAGGGCGAATGACGGTAGGCTTGGGCCACCCCCTGGCTGTAGCGTGGAGCTGCATGGGAAGCAGCCGCTCCCGATGTATAGCCGGGGTCAAAAACCACCCACCCGTTGGGCTGACCCCTATCCATGGAGTCCAAAACCTGCTCATGGATTCCCAAAATTCGTTCAGGGCCTTCGGTCAATGCATGGACAACGCGGGATACCCAACGTGTGCGACGACGGGCATCCAACAGCGAACCGGCTTCCAATGCGGCCAAAAAGGCATGTTGGATCCCGGCCTGGCCAAAGGCAGCTGCCGGAAATTCCACGTCCTTGGATTCGCTGTCACCGGGTTGATGATCCGAACAAATGACCGCTATGGTCCCATCCAAGACGCCTTCCATCAGGGCTGCGCGGTCGGTGGGACTACGCAAAGGAGGATAAACTTTGAAATCCGTTCGGAATCCTTCGACATCCTCCTGGGTAGAAGCCAAGTGATGGGCTGCCACGCCGCAACTCAGTCGAAGTCCCTGGGCCAAGGCCTGACGAACCTTCTCCACGGATTCGGCACCGGAAATTTTGGAAAAGTGAAGGTGGGCGGGTCCTTTGAGATAACCCAACAGGGCCAAGTCTCGATCGATGGCCATGGTCTCGGCCACTACGGGCCATCCCGTCAAGCCCCATTGGACCGATAGCATGCTCTCGTGAACCTGGGCTCCCCGGCCCAAAGCTGGCTCGCAGGGTACAACCATCAAGGGCAGTCCAGTCATGCCTCCGTATTGCAACAGACGTAGCATGGTCCCGGCATCGGGGATCGCTTTGTTGGCATTGGAAAAAGCCGAAGCGCCGTGGTGTTTCAAATCCAACATATCGCTGCAAGCTTCCCCGGACAATTCTTCGGTTAAGGCCGCGGCAATGCGAACCTCAACGGGCAGACCCCTGGACTGAAGACGCAAGGCGGTCACTTCCCCTCCGCTTTGGAGGACGGGTCGTGTATCGGGCTGCAACAAAACCCTGGTAAAACCTCCGGCCAAGGCCGCCAGGCTTCCACTTTCCAAGGTTTCACGGTTTTCATAACCGGGGGACCCAAAATCAGCGTAGAGATCCGTAAAACCTCGGGACAAATGCAAGTCCTTGGATTGGATCACCAAGGCACCGGGGGCTTTCAACCCGGACCCTACTTTGGTGAGAACGCCATCCTCGATCAAAAAATCAGCTCGCTCACCCTTCGGTGCTTTGGACCGCAGGTGAGCCGGCAGAGGGCCGTGGAAACGGGCTTGTTGTAGGAGAATTTTCATGCTTTGCGCCACCCAAGCAGCGCTGCTTCAAAGGCCAAAAATACCAAGCAAGCCCCGATTAACCACCGGGTCAACGAAGACTCTGCCTCGTAAAATCCATTCCAGGAGCTCAAGGTCTTCCCCAAGGCGACGGTTCCCCTGGATGCATCGGGATAGAATCGCTGCAATTCGTCCTCGCTCATCCCCCGGAGATCGGATTCCATAGGTTCACGGTTCAGGGCAAACCAAGGACCTGGTGGTTGAACAGAACCAGGATCCAAACGATAAAATCCAGGCTTGGCCTGTTCCATCGAAGGCCGTAACAAGCAGCGTCCGTTGACCACCCGGACCAAAGGCCGCCAGGCTTCTAAATCCAGACCGCTTGAATCCATCGCCCTCAATTTCCATTCTCCTGGCTCGTTCCAAGTGGTTGGAAGAGGCAGGGACCATTCTCGGTCTCCGCCAAGCGTACCGGTATAGGAAGGGGCCTTGAGCGATACCATGGCCAAGCGATACCAGACCGGGACAAAGAGATCGTGTCGAACCAAATCAGACCACTCATCGGTCATCGGGACGCTAAATCGATATTGAATGCCCTCCCCTTGGTTGACCTGCAACAACAGCGGGTCGCCGTTATTCAGGGCCAAAAGGACCCGATCGCCTGCTTGTGGTTTTTCGACACGGTACCCGCGAACCCCTGGCAAGGTTTCAGGCCTGGGTTTTCGGGTCAGAGCCTGACCTAGAAAATCGACCGATGACTCGATGCCTTGAATACGGAACGAACCTTTTAACACCGAGGATTCTGCGACTGGCATTTCCCAATTTCGAGAAGGCACTGGTCCGATTTTTCCTGAAAGCGAAGCGGGTAACAGAACAACCGTTCCACCCCGCTGAACCCATTCCTTGATTTGGGCCAACGCCATGGCCTGCCCCTCCTCGCGCCATGCCTCCACAACCAGCAAATCCACCGAATCCAGGTCCGGAATCGGCTTGTTCATAACATTGCATATCTCCGAATGAACCAAGGTGTCCGTGGCCCAAACCGATTGTACGAAGGGGTTCGGCTTCCCATTCACGAGGTGAAGAACCCGGATGGTTCGATGCATGGGTAGGCTAACAAAAAAAGTGTTATCCGCAGGGTAACCAGGATCGTTCAAGCTCAAGGTCACCAGGCCGGCCTCAGCAGGTCCTGGCACAAAATCAAAGGTATCCAATCGCAGGTCCAGGCCTTCATCACGCAGGCTCATCAGGCTTTTGCGTTGATTCAGCCAACGAAGCTCGGCCTGCAAAAGCAAACCGCTCGGCCATTCGCCAAAAAAGCGGGTGCGGAACACCAAACGATTCCGCATTCCTGGTCGGACTGTTGATTCGATAAGCCAGGCCGAATCAATCACTGCGTTAAAAAATGACCGATGGACCACCGGTCGCAAATGCACCTTGAAACCAGTGGCTGGCTCCGAAAAAGACATTTGATTTTTTTGAAAATCCGAAAAAATCCAAGTTTGGATTTGGCTCATCCCGGCGGTACCCTCTTGCTCTATTCGACGACGGAATTGATCCCGCACCGCGTTTGCACTCCGTCGCTGTTCAACCACTTGAACCCTGTCCAGCCATTCGGTCATTCGATGTGCAGGCAACCAACCGCTAGGCAACGGGGCCCGGTCGTTGGTGATCAATGCAAATTGGGCGTCTTTGGGACTCATTTCCAGCAAGTTTCGAACCGACTGTTTGGCCAATTCCAGGAGCAAACCTTCATCGCCCTCCATCTGCATGCTGGGACTGTTATCCAAATAAATCAAGTGCTTTTGACCGGAACCGGATGAACCGGCGGTGTCGCCCCAACGGGGTTCGGCGAATGCTAACACCAACGCCAAAATCGCCAGCAAACGAAGGATGAGCAACAAGACCCTCAAGAGCCTCTCCCTACGTCGGATCGGGATTTGTTGCTGCAATAGCCAGTCAAGCCGGGTAAACCAAGCTTTTTGGCGCAGACGAAAACCAAAGAAATGGATGTACAACGGTACAAGCCATAGGGTCAGCCCCCACAATGCCGACGGTTGACCCAGTACCATGGGCGATTAGGCCTCTTCGGGCCAAATCCAGGCCTCGGGCACCACGTTCGAACGGACTTCCTGAAGGAAATCTTGGATATAAAGACCGCGGTAATCCAAACAAACGGCTGTTAACCAACGACCCTGTACCCAACGAGGGGTTAAACGAACGGAATAGCCCAGGCCACGCAGTGCGGTCAACTTGGCCTCCGCCAAAGGCTTTTGGGCGTACAGTCCCACCACCACACGATGCACCGGCCACGACGATGGTTGGATCGCCGCTCCTGGCTCCTCGAGGGGAGACATCAGCGTTGCCTGACGCAAACAAGGATCAAATGGATCGGTGGAACGTGTGAATGGAACGGTCGTCAAAAAAGTTCCGGGGTAACCGGCCAAGGCCAGGCCCTTCCCGTTGGCTGTATCCGTCCCATCAACCACCAAGGCAAACCGACTCAACCCCACCAGGGCCAACCATGCGAAGGCATAGACCCAAGCGGAACGACCGGACCTGGCTCGAGCGCGGATCAACCTGGAACCAGAACGGATCGTTTGCTCGCCCGTTGGTACCACGCGATTCGTCCAATGCACCGGAAGCCAACCGTAATGGGGATGGTCATCGGACAAGGCACCGGGATCGGCCATCAATTCCACACCTTGTTCCACTTTGCGCAGGAGTCCCCAACCTTCGACATGCAAGGACCCCCCTTGGCTGGCGACCGTTTCAAGGGCCGAACGCAGGGGCTCGATCAAATGCAAGGTTTCCTCAGCCACCGAGACCTCAGTCCCTTGGGGGACAAAAAGCCAATGATAGCGCGGCGGACGTAGGCGGGACTCGGAAGCCTGCCAGCGAGCGCCTTCCATGGTATAAACGACCTGACCAAAACCGGCAAGGGTGGCGGAACTGCGAATGCAGCGCAATCGTTCTTGATCCAAAGGCAGCGTCATGCTCAAATTTACATCAAAGTTGCTTTCTCCATTCCAATTGCAAGAGCGCACCCCCGTACAATTCTTCGGCCCACCGGAAAACCAAAGGACCCTGACGCTGCCTAAAAACCAAGGACCAAACCCCAGCGGCTCCGGTGTTTTTGTCCAATGCCAGGTCCATGGACCAGGGTGACTTCAAGGGAGCGGTCGAAGACAGGTCAGACCCCAGACCGTAGATCATCGCATCACCACGCCATTTCAAGCCCTTGCCTACGGGGCCTTTCAATTTAATTCCCGCATAAGCGCTGGGTTGCAGACCAGGCAGGGCCTTGGATTGACCATCGTCCAACCTACCCTGGGCGCCCCACTGCAAGGACAAACGATAGCCATCTCCCACCGAAGTGGTCCACAGACTGTTCAAATCCCATCGGAGGGCCGTTTCCAAATGAAGGGATCGAACCCCAAAAGCTTCGCGATTATCTGCTTCAAAAAAGCGCAGGTTGTTCCAACGGCCCAAAGCCAAACGATGCTCGCCTTGCCAAGACTTGAGCAGGCCGTGCTTCCAGCGAACGAAGCCTTCGAAACGGTTCACCGAGGCGCCGTAGGAGTTCAATCGAAAAAGGGTCGGGTATCGCCCCGTCCAATCGTACAAAGACGCTTGTTGAATCCCGGAGACCACCCCTGCTTCCAAGAGACCCGAAAGGCCTGATGGACCCAAGGAACGCTCGACGCCAAAATCAGGCAAAAGAACCCAACGCGATTGGAGGTCGTCCTTGAGAAATGCCAAGGTGGGGGCCAGTTTCCACCGAAACAACCCTCCGCCCTGTTGCAAGGAGAATCCCATGGTCCCAAGGTGACGATTACCGCTCATTTCATCGGTGTTCCACAACGCCATCGCATACGAGAACTTTCCTTGAAGAGTCAAATTCTCAAAACGAACCGACGAACGATGCGCCATATCAAACCCCCATTCTCCCAATCCATTCCCACCGGAATAACCATGCAGGGTCACCCGATTCAAGGTCATCAAACCCTCCAAACGCTTGTTTTCCTTTTCCTGCTCCCAGCTAGGCTTCAGCCAAAAATGCAGGTAAGGAGACTTTTTCTCGTCAACGGAAACCTGCATTGAACGAAGACGGGTTTCCAGCGACCACCTCTGACCGTTGGCCTGAGGGGCGGATTCCATCCAAAACGAAGGCAAGAACCCGCGGATACGGGGATCAGGCCCCGATGCCGGGCCCCAAGGTCCGGCCGCCCCTTGAACCGATGCAAGCCAATGCCAGGATTTGGACGCCACCTTGACCGGACCTGAGCCGGTCCAACCCAGATTTCCCCGTTGCCAAGGCCAAAAACCAAGGGTCCATTGACGATGATTTTTTTCGATGGGTGGACGCGTTTCGAACGAGGCCTGGGGCCAACGGGGCTCGACCATCAAGGAGCCATCTGGGAGACGATCCATGGTATCCATAACATAAGTCAAAGACGTTGTTTTGGATTCTTCACGCAATGGAATGGGATCGGTGCTGTATCGAAACCACTCTGGTAAGTGCGGATCGTACGAACGAACAATGCGGACCGGGCTTCCGGTGAGCAAGGAGTCCTGAGCCTTGACCCATCCGGCCTCGAGCAGGCCCGGTATCAACCAGACCAACCACCTTAATTGTTTCACGGTTGCCATTCTTTGATGCGATTTTCGGCCCTACGAGTCCATTCATCCGGCTCTCTACCTTCAATAAGATTGCGAAGCACCGCCAAGGCCTGTTCCTTTTCTTTGATCGCGTAGAGATTCTCCGCCAAGAGGAGGAGACCTCTTCCATACCACTCACTAAACTGAGGCCAACGATCGGTCAGGTCAAACAGCAAATCTTGGGAAACGATGTAATCCTTCCGCTCATAGGCCATGGAGGCCAAATCGTAAAGAGATCGGGCCGCCCATTCGGTCAAAGATGAATCGGCCAATCGTCTCAGCATGCGCTGGGCCAGAGCGGCTTGCCCCCGATAGCGCGATGCATTCGCGGCATGCCATTCCATCTCATCTTGATCGTTCCGACCCCATTCAGGTCCCGCTCGATGACGCTTGACCAACGAGTCCACCGAAGAATAATCCTTCAGCAGGGTGCTTGCCCGAATCAGCCCCATAACAGCCTCCAAACGAGAGGATTGAGAAAAGGTTCCTGCCAACAATTTACGGTAAACATCGACGGAACCTCGGAGGTTCTGGATCCCGGAATAAACGAGGGCCAGCTTGAGCATAGCGCGCTCCGTGAAGAGGTTTTGAGGCATGGCCAACAAAGCCTCCAAGTCTTGGCGAAGCATCGCGGGGTCCCCAACTTTTTCGGCAGCGACCGAACGATAATACAAAGCATTGGCTTTGAAAGACCCCCCGGGGTACTCCTGCAAGTATTGGGTATAAGACGCCAACGCCTCAAAAAACTTACCGGCATCCAAACTGTATTGGGCCGATTCGTAAAGTATCGAATCTCGCGGATCGTCTTGCAAGGCCAACAATCCGTTCTTGCCCGCAATATCCAGGTATTTCTGAGGACGGTTGTTCCGAATACACCACTGGCGTAATTCAAAAAGTGCATCCTTGGCTTCGGGCAAACCGGCAGCCTCTCGAATCACATCCTCAAAGACAGCCATGGCCAGGCTATCCTTTTGTTGTTCCAGGAAGACCGAACCTTGCAAATTCATCGCCACAAAGGCCAATCGATGACGAGGATATCCTTGACGCAATAAATCAATGCAAGCCAAGGCCGAATCAAACGCAAATTCTTGGTAACAGGTCATCGCCAATTCCATCAGCGCATACATGCGGTAATCCGAAGGAGGTTCTTGGAGGACGAGCGAGCTTAATTCTTGACGCTTCCGGTCGTTGTTGCGCAAAATCCCATAACAAATGGCCAATTGGTACCGGGCGTAGTCCACATCCCGCTCAAGGTCATGAATACAAAAATTGAATTGCCGAATGGCGGCTTCGATTTGGCCATCCCGCAAGTACGCATCGGCCAAACGGGTGTATGCATCCCTGTGCATGGCTGCTTCGGCTTCGCTGAGTGCGCCCATGGCTTGGCCTTCCTTCACCGACTGGTTCAAGTAACGCACCGCCTGGGCCGGACGCTCCAGCTTGAAAGACAAGTGACCCAATTGATAATAAGCCGCCATGGGATGGCAACCCATTTGCCGAAGCTGGGATGAAAAACAACCGAAGTCCACGAAATTCTTCATCCACAAAAGGGCCTGGTTGTATTCTCCCACCTTGTGGTACAATTCAGATTTCCAAAAAAGAGTCGCTGCCCGAAGATTGGAATCCACCGGATAAAGCAGCGAAGAATCCAGGTAAGGCAGGCATTCGACATAGCGACGTTGATTAAACCAGGTCAGACCCTGTTGGTAATAAAGGCGCTGCAACAAACCTTGCAGTCGAGGCGTTTTATTGGAAACGGAACGCAAAATGCGAAGCGATTCCAGGTAATGGTGAGCACGCATGGCCAAGTCGCTCAAGTATTCGCTGAGTTCTTCGCGATGCTTGCTCTGCGGGTATTGGAGAAGGAAGGCCGCAAGTGCCCTGAAGTTGGACGGGGATTCCCCCACCTCGTAACTCAATTTGGCATAGAGGTAAAAAGCCTTTTCTCTCCATTCACCGTCCAATTCACGTTCGGTTATGCGTTGGAAGGCTGCTCGGGCTCGGGCCTTGTATCGGTCCGGACCGGATTCACCGGCCTTGGCCAACCAGGCCCAACCCATTACACCGTACGCCGTGGACTTGACCGAATCGGGCCAGGATTCAAGTCCCTTGACCAAGCTCAAAATCGTGTCCCATGAACCCGTCAACGATAACATCGAACACCACCGTAGGGTATCGTCCACGGAAGGTGTAAATCCTGTTGCCACCGAGGCCCTCCAAAAAGAAGTATACGCTTCGGGTTGGGCCGCTTGGTAAGCCAGACTCATCCCCAAACGCATCAAACCTTTGGCATCAGGATTTTGTGCCAAAACAATCTGCTGGCTACCCAAAAATTGCAGAACGCCCAGCGTATCCCCTTGCATGGTCCGGGCCCAAGCCAACGGATAAGAACATCGGGGGCCAAAAACAGAGTCCGTCTCCAATTCAGACACCAAGGCAAGGACGGACGCAGCTTGTTGCTGCCGAAGGCGCAAGACGAGGAGTGCGTAACGGGCAGGGTTCCTGTAAGGTCCTTCGGAACCAGCCGCCTGCATCCAATGCGCTGCGGCCGCCGAGGTATCCACGGACAACCGCAAAAACCCACGCATATAATGGTATTGTTGGGCTTCAGACCAATCCAAGCGGTACCAATTCAGGGAATCCAAGCATAGGCTGGCTTCTGAAATCCGATCCTCTTGCAATAAATACGTGGCATAGGCCAATTGAACCGTGGGCAAAGACGGATGTGCCGGGTTGTTCAGCATGAAATCCTCGCACAATTGATCGGCTTCAGGACGACGAGCGGCCACCGCTTGCAAACACTGAGCCAAACCCTTGATCTCCGGGTCGGGTTCGGTTGCCCGTAACAACAAACCGGCGAGGGCATGCTCTTGACGCAAAGACCAGGCCTTGACCTCCTCCCCAAACCAACGATCCTCGGTAGGAGGCCTCCAACCCTGGGCATTGGCTCCGTTGAACCACCCAAGGAGAAACAGGCCTAACCATCCCACGCTATTTGCAATCAACCTGCTGCGCATGGAAACGTGGGTTCGAAGCATCAAAAATGGAAAACCAGACCAAGGGCCGGCAAAATCGGTAGTTGATCCACCCTGGTATAACGGATCCGATCAAAATAAAATATATTCCGACGATCGTAGGCATTGGTTATACTAAAATTGATATCCATCGAGCGGTCGTTGTTCCATTCCTTGCGGTAACGCAGGGCCAAATCCAATCGGTGATAGGTTGGCAGGCGGCCTTTGTTGAAATCCGCAAAAAGAACCCCCAGCTCCCCACCTTGGTTGATATAATCGGTTCCTGCACCGGCCCCGAAATCAACCTGCGGATAAAATCCTTGGGTTTGGGTAAAAGGAAATCCGGTCCCCAAATTCCAACGACCTGACAACTCCCACTGCAATTCGTTGCCAAAGGTGTAGTTACTTACCACATTGATATTATGACGGCGGTCAAAAACAGGGTTGTAGGTCCGAATCCCGTCAAAACGATCGACATAGGTCCAGCTGTAGGTGGTCCACAGATAAAATCTCTTGACATCGTACTTGACCCGGAAATCAAACCCGTAGGCCTGACCGCGTTCCAAAATAAAATCTTTTTTGAGAGCATCGGGCTTCCCAAAATTCGCCTCAATATCATCAAAGATTTTGTCTCTGTTAATATTGGTTAACTGCGTAAATTGTTTGATATAAGTCTCGGCGTTGATCTCAATACGAGGACCCAAATCAATTTCAACCCCTCCCACCAAATGGTTGGCTTTTTGAAGTCTGGAGGTCACCTCTTGCCCGTCAAAGGTTTTAGGCAAATTATCGGGTCCGGACAAGAAGCCCAGGAACAGATTCACCACATCACGATCGGAAGTGGCGCTGATGAGATTTTGGGAATATTTGCCGGCTGCCACTTTGAAACGGAGGTCCGACCTCGCATTGTACTTGGCGCTAAAGCGAGGTTCCAAGGACATCTCGGTGAGGCTGGAATAATAATGAGCACGCAGTCCCGGTTCCAGAACCCACTTATCAAAGACCAAGTTGTATTTGCCAAAAACAGCCAGCTCGGTGGTACTCTCTTGCTGACGGATGATTTTGCCAACTGAATTGGTGAAATTAAAATCGGTACTGAGACCTACCAAGTCAAAGCCAAAATTGGCCTGACCTGAATTGAGGTACTGGGTAACGGCCACCGTTCCGTTAAAACCAGTGATGGAAGAACGACGGGGTCTTCCGTCTGCTTCGGTTTGACCCGAAACAAAATTGGAATAAGCCAGGTTCCCTGAAATCGTATTTCCGGCACCTTCGGGGATCAATACAAATTGGGTGCCAGCTCCGGTTGATACCCAATCCACGTCGGCGATGCCTCGAAAATTGGCCCGATCCCGCATATTAAACCCGAACAAAGAAAGCTTGGAACCTGAATTGGATTTGAACGTGGTTTTGCCGTAGAGATCCAAAAAGGAAAACGGAAGGCCTTGGGGACCGGCATAGGAATACAAGGCCTTGGAAGTTTGGTCCAAATACGAACCTTTGGCGCTAAAGATGAAGGTGGGCGTTGAACCCTCATTCTTTTTGGACTTCCAAAGCGGGCCTTCCAGCACCAAGCGACTCAAGAAAGGGCTTACCCCTATCTTGCCCGATAAGCGTTTTTGGTTTCCATCGCGGGTTGTTACATCCATGACCGCCGAAATACGACCCCCGTGATTGGCGTTGTAAGCCCCGGTGAAGACCTCGGCGTTCTTGATGAGGTCGGTCTCAAAGACAGAATACAATCCAATCGAGTGAAAGGGATTGTACAAGAGCATACCGTCCAGCATCACCTTGTTCATGACGGGAGAACCACCGCGGATGTACAATTGCCCGCCCTGGTCACCGGTAAAAACAACCCCCGGCAGGACTTGTAAATACTGGGCGATATCGGCTTCACCACCCACGGAAACGACCTGGGTAATTTGCTTGGGTGTTACGGTCTCGACCGAAACGCGGGTGTTGGTCAATTGTTCTTGTTTGGCGCCCAAGACCTCGACCTCCCTCAATCCTATGGATGACTTGTTGAGTAAAAGTCGAAAACTTAGGGTGGCTCCAGCGCTTAGATTAACAGGCACCGAGGCCGTATCGTAACCCAGGTACGTGCTGGTAAGTCGATATTGACCTGTTGGTACGTTTTTGATCGTAAAAAATCCATTCACATCGGTGCTGGCACCGATGGTCGTACCTGCCAAAAAAACATTGGTAAAAAGGATGGGTTCCCCGGTTCCTTTATCGTAAACAAAACCTCTGAGCGTACCTGTTTGGGCCGCTGTCTCACCCAAACAAAGGGTCAAAACCAACATAAAGAACAAAGGCCGTGCCAAACAGCTTGGTTTCAGAAATCGCCTCATCAGGGCGAATTTAAGCGTAAACAAAGAAATTGCAACGTCACGCCAAGGCGGCGGCAACGGCCGTCGCGGCATCTTCAAGCGTAACAGCAGCGCGGATTGGCAAACCAGAAGCCTCCAAGAGCGATTTGGCCTCCACCGCATTGGTGCCCTGCAAACGAACGATCAAAGGAACCCGCAAGTCCCCAATTGTACGGCAGGCTTCAATAATTCCGTTGGCCACCCGATCGCAACGAACGATACCCCCAAAAATGTTGACCAATATGGCCTTGACATGGGGGTCTTCGAGGATGATATTAAAAGCTTGGGCAACACGCTCTGCCGAGGCCGTTCCCCCTACGTCCAAAAAGTTGGCAGGGCTACCGCCGCTGAGCTGAATCATGTCCATGGTGGCCATGGCCAGCCCTGCTCCGTTCACCATGCAACCGACGTTGCCGTCCAGTTTAACATAATTCAAATTAAACGATGCAGCTTTGAGTTCGGTGGGATCCTCTTCGCGAGGGTCGTGCATTTTGGAAATGGCGGGGACACGCATCAAGGCGTTGTCGTCAATATTGACTTTGGCATCCACCGCCAAAATTCGATCATCCGATGTCTTGAGGACCGGATTGATTTCAAACAGAGAGGCTTCAACTCCTTCAAAGGCCTTGACCAGGTTTTGACAAAACGACACCATCTCCTTGAAAGCCTGACCCTTCAGTCCCAAATTCAAGGCGACACGCCTTGCCTGGTAAGCTTGGAATCCAATCGTTGGGTCAATCCATTCGCGGTAAATTTTCTCGGGGTGTTTTTCGGCCACCTCTTCAATGTCCATCCCTCCCTCCGGAGAATACACCATGACAAAACCACCCTTGGCGCGATCCAGCAAGACCGACATGTAAAATTCTTGGGTTGGAGAAGGACCGGGAGCGTAAACATCTTCTGCAATCAAAACCGAATGCACGGTTTTGCCGGCAGCCCCGGTTTGCGGCGTCACCAATTGCATACCCAAAATCTGGGAACTCAAATCACGGACCTGATCCATGGACTTGGCCAATTTGATTCCCCCGCCTTTGCCCCGACCACCGGCATGAACCTGGGCCTTCACGACCCACCAACCGGTACCGGTCTGTTCCTGGATTTGGGTCGCAGCACGAACAGCTTCCTCCGCGGTTTCGGCCAAGAGGCCACGCTGGACGGCCACACCGTATTGGGAAAGCAAGGATTTGCCCTGGTATTCGTGAATGTTCATGGGATTTGGTTATAAGATAGGAATTTCAAACAGGGCGTGGCCTTAGCCACCAAAGTCATCAAAGGCCACATGCTCCTTGGGGATCCCCCAATCATCGCACATCTTGAGAACGGCGGCATTCATCATCGGGGGACCACAGAAATAGAATTCGATTTCTTCGGGCTCCTTGTGCTTGCTCAGGTAATTATCAATAAAGGATTGGTGGACAAAACCCAGGAATCCATCCCCTTCACGATCTTCCAAATCCTTGCTAACCTTCCAGTTATCTTCTGGGAGCGGCTCGGACAAGACCACATGGAAACGGAAATTGGGGAACTCCTTTTCGATGGCCCGGAATTCATCCACGTAGAACAATTCTCGCTTGGAACGACCTCCATACCAGTAACTTACCTTGCGACCGGTTTTGAGGGTATGAAACAAATGGAAAACATGCGCACGCAATGGAGCCATACCGGCACCGCCTCCGACATAAACCATTTCTTTCTGGGTATCCTTGATGAAGAATTCTCCGTAAGGACCCGAAATGGTCACTTTGTCACCCGGCTTGGCATTGAAAACAAAAGACGAACAAACGCCTGGATTCACTTTCATCCAATCATTGGAGGCCCGATCCCAGGGGGGGGTGGCAATACGAATGTTCAACTTGATGATATTGCCTTCGGCAGGGTGGTTGGCCATGGAATAGGCCCGGAAAATGGGCTCGGGGTTCACCATTTTGAGATCCCATAATTTGAACTTGTCCCAGTCTTCTTTGAACTTGTCCTTACCGGCCGGATCATTTGGAGCCGGTGCAATGTCGATGTTCTTGAAATCAACCGTACAGGCAGGAACGTCCACTTGGATATAGCCACCGGCTTCAAAATGGAGGTTCTCCCCTTCGGGCAATTTCACCGTAAATTCCTTGATGAAGGTGGCCACGTTGTAGTTGGAAACCACTTCACATTCCCACTTTTTGATTCCGAATATTTCTTCCGGAATATGGATTTTCATGTCGTTCTTGACCTTGACCTGGCAGGCCAGGCGCCAGTGTTCGGCCTGTTCACGGCGATTCAAATGCCCTTTTTCGGTGGGTAGGACATCACCGCCCCCTTCCAAAATCTGGCATTTGCACATCGCACAGGTTCCACCACCACCGCAAGCCGAAGGCAAAAACAATTTGCGTTCCGACAAGGTGGTTAACAACGTAGAACCCGCCGCTACCTTCATTGGATTGGCGGTGTCGCCGTTCACGATAATTTCGACATCGCCGCTATTGACCAATTTGGCCTGGGCGTACATCAACACAAAAACCAGCAGAAGGATCACCCCGGAAAAGGCCAGGATGGAATAAAAAATGATGGATAAGGTTGCCCCGGTTAACATAGTCGTCGATCGTTTATAGCGTAATACCCAAAAAACTCATGAAGGCAATGCCCATCAAGCCAGTAATAATGAACGTTATGCCCAACCCACGCAAAGGAGCTGGCACGTCCGAATAGCGAAGACGCATCCGAATAGCCGCGATAGCGACAATCGCTATCATCCAACCCACCCCGGAACCCAATCCAAAGACCGTGGCCTCGGCAAATTCATAATCCCTTTCTTGCATGAAAAGAGATCCACCCAAGATGGAACAATTCACCGCGATCAAGGGCAGGAAAATCCCAAGCGCGCCGTACAATTCAGGAGATAATTTCTCAACCAACATCTCAACCAACTGTGTCATGGAGGCGATGGTGGCAATGAACATAATAAAGGCCAGGAAGCTCATATCCACTTTGGCCAAGGACGGGCTAATCCAAGCCAAGGCACCCTCCTTGAGAACTTTGTTGAGCAGGAGCCAGTTCAAGGGAACCGTGATCGTTAATACAAAGACGACCGCGATCCCAAGGCCGAGAGCGGTCTTGACATTCTTGGAAACGGCCAAATAGGAACACATCCCCAAGAAATAGGCAAAAATCATGTTGTCGATAAAAATCGACCGAACGAAAACGGATACGAGATCCGCAGCCAAAAACAAAGTGCTCATTCTTTTTCCTCCAAATGTTTAGCAAAACTTCTTTGAACCCAAATAAAACAGGCCACCACAAAAAGGGCACCGGCGGGAATCATCATCAACCCGTTGTTGACATAACCGGCTTCGTACATGGCATCGGGAATCACCTTGAAACCAAAAATCTTTCCGCTTCCCAGCAATTCACGAAAGAATGCCACGGTCAAAATCACAAATCCGTATCCGAATCCATTTCCCAAACCATCCAGCAACGACGGGAACGGTTTGTTGCCCATGGCATACGCCTCAAGCCGTCCCATAACAATACAATTGGTGATGATCAATCCGACAAAGACCGATAATTGTTTGCTGATATCGTACATATACGCTTTGAGGGCCTGGTCCACGAGGATAACCAAAACCGAAACCACGGTCAACTGAACAATGATTCGAATTCGGGGTGGAATCGCATTGCGCATCAACGAGATAACGAAATTGGACAAGGCCACAACCGCCGTCACCGAAAGGGCCATCACCATGGTCGGCTTCATCTGGGTTGTTACCGCCAACGATGAACATATTCCGAGGACTTGTATGGTCACCGGATTGTTATCCGATAAAGGATCGGTGAGTAACTTTCTTTCTTTCTTGCCGATCAAGGGCTTTTTCTCGATCGGGTTTTGAACCGCTACTTCGCTCATAAAGGGGACGTTTGAGGTGCTTGTTGACGAATGTACTTGAGGTAAGAGGCCAAGTCCTCTTCCAGCATTTTGCTAACACCGTTGGAGGTGATGGTGCCACCGCTGATCGCATCCACGGCATGGGGCATGCTGGCATCGTGTTTGCCTTTTTCGACCTTGACGGAAACAAATTGTCCCTGATCATTGAGGACTTTCTTGTTGATAAACTGGTGCTCGAAGGCGTCGGTATTGATTTCCGCGCCCAGACCCGGCGTTTCTCCTTTGTGATCAAAAATGGCCGAACGCAGGGTGTTGCCATCTTCGTCCAAAGCTAGGTAACCCCAAATGGGTCCCCACAAACCGACCCCGGATGTTTGAAGGAGGTAGGTGGTGCGGCCCTTGGGGTCCTTGTAGACATACATGGGGTAACGAACCTTGTACTTGGGATCTTTGGTGCTGAGTTTTTTCTCCAAGGCCAAATCCAAACTCATAGCTGCGGCCCCCGGAACAATTTGACCGTCTTGATCAATCACCATCGATTGAACCAAGGCGTCGAATTTTTTGTAATCATCGGGGCCGTTCAATCCGACCAGAGACAGAATGTTTTGCTGCTTTTCTTTGAGGATGTTTTCATCCTGCGCCGGCTTGAGCAGGGTGGCTGCTGCTGCCAGCAACGCGGCGGATAGCGTCGTCACCACGAGGGCAAAGACGATGGTAGCGGAATTTCCTTTGGATGCCATACGATGTTAAAATAAATTTTAGGCGATGGAGGTACGGGCTGCAAGGCGTTTGTTCCGACGGGCAATATTGGCCTGGACTACATAGTAATCGATGAGCGGTGCCATCACATTCCCAAAGAGAATGGCCAACATGATTCCTTCAGGATAGGCGGGGTTGAAAACCCGGATCATCACCGCCATCATCCCGACCAGAAGACCGTAGATCCATTTACCGGTACCTGTATGAGCTGCCGTCACCGGGTCGGTGGCCATGAAAACGGCTCCAAAAAGCAGTCCACCCATGGCCAAGTGCAGATGAAATGGCATGTTCATGAACGGGGTCAATCCGATCCCGTTAAAAATGAGACCCATCAACAAGGCTCCCAAAACAACGCTCAGCATGACAACCCCGGAACCAATCCCGGTAATCACCAAGAAAGCTGCACCCAGAAGAATCGCGATTTTGGAGGTTTCCCCAATGGAACCAGGGATTAAGCCAACGACCATATCCTGCAAATTATAATTCCAACTTTGGTCAGCGCTAATCTGGAAGGGTGTGCCGGTTGCAGCAGCATTGGCCAAAGCGGTCGCCCCGCTGTAAACATCGGGTTTCTCGGAAATCCAAACCAGGTCTCCACTCATAAAGGTGGGATAAGCAAAGAACAAAAAGACCCGAGCGGTGAGGGCCACATTGAGAACATTCATCCCGGTACCCCCAAAAACTTCTTTGGCGAAGATGACCGCGAAGGCCGTGGACAAGGCAACCATCCACAACGGAATATCCGGAGGCAGCACCAAAGGAATCAACATCCCCGATACCAAGAACCCTTCGTTAATGGCATGACCCTTTTTGGAGGCCACAAAGAATTCGATTCCCAAACCCACCGAATAAGAAACCACCACGATGGGAAGAACCTTGATGGCACCGTACATGACTTTTTCCCAGAAACCGTTCATGGGGGACCCGGCGAATTCGCCCAAAGCCAAGAAATGCTGATGACCAACATTAAAAATCCCAAACAACAGGGCGGGAACCATCGCCAGGATCACAAAAAACATGGTCCGCTTGAGATCAATGCCGGCTTTGATGTGCGTTCCACCGCTGCTAACCCGGTCCGGGGTAAAGAGGAAGGTGGCAAAACCGTCAAAAAGGGTGTGAAACTGCGAATATTTCCCGCCTTTTTCGAAGTCAGGACGCAGCTCCAGTATTTTCTTTTTTAGAAATTCCATGGGGGCTCAGAATGGATAACGATGGGATAATTTAAAAAGTAAGTCTGCTGTTATTGCTCTTCGGAAATCAGGAGATCCAATCCGTTCCGCACCATTTGCTGAACGGGAATTTTGGAAGTACAAACAAATTCACAAAGGGCTACATCTTCTTCGTCTAACTCGTGTAGACCTAATTGCTCCATCTCCTCAACATCCTGATAGTGAATGGCTTTGAGAAGATAGGTTGGCAGCAGATCCATAGGCAATACCTTTTCGTACTGACCTGTCATCACAAAGGCCCGCTCTTCACCGTGGGTGTTGGTGTTGACTTCATAGGTACGCTTGCTCATCCAACCCGACAAGAAGGATTTGGAAATATCAGGGCGGGCATACGATGGCAAGAGCCATCCAAGGAATTCCAGATCGCGCCCTTCGGGGATAACACTCAGTTGGTCGTGGTAGAATCCCAGAAATCCATCCGCCCCTACCTGTTCCCCGCTCAACAAATCCCCGGATACCGTGCGGTGATCCCCGGCCTTGCGTCCGGCTGCTTGAATTAATTCCTGAACGGATCCCCCCACCAACACCTGGGCATAACCGGGTTGGTTCAAGGATGAACCACCGACCGATACCCAACGACGGGCATCGTAATAACCGGTCAAAAACAAACGACCCAAAATAATCACATCGGCCGGGGTCATGGTCCATACACAGTCGCCCTTGGAAACCGGGGAAACATGGTGCATTTGAATGCCGACATTCCCGCTGGGATGGGGGCCTTCAAATTGATGCACTTTTACATGGTTAGCTCCGGTGAAATGCTTGGAGCGGGTTCGGCTGGTATGGGTATGCAAAAAGACTTGGCCAGGGCACAATTGATTCAAGGCCTTGAGACCTTCGGCAAAAGCAGCCGGGTCTTGGTCCACCTGAAAGTCCCGATCGGCGGCCATGGGTGCCGTGTTAAAGGCAGAAATGACAATGCATCGGGGCTGGGCATCGGGCCTGGCCATGCGATTGTAGGGTCGTTGACGCAAATGGGCCCAGGTTCCTGAAACCAGCATTTTGGCCTTGACCCCATCAGCACCCAGATCCTCCGGACGTCCGGATCCAAAGTCCATGTATTTGGTTTCGGAATCACCCTCGATGACAATCGCTTCAAGCAAGCGTTTGGCTCCGCGTTGGATCGCCAAAACTTGGCCGCTTCGGGGACTGCATACGTAGAGGCCTGGATGTTCCTTGTCTTCTAACAAAGGCGTTCCTGCAAGGACGGCGCTCCCTTCTTCGACCAGAAGCCTGAACTTCTGGTAATGAAAAACGGTCGGCCGAACAGCGCAGCGCTGGTTCGAGATCGAAAGCAAGGATTGGGGCTGGGGGGTGCCGGCAAGATGGATATCGTACCCCCGGCGTAGTCGGATGGTTGGTGCCATGGTCATAGTGCGGGCCAAAAATACAATAGCCAACGGAGTGGAATTCTAATTTTGGTTGATTATTCTGGCTTTTCTTGATAAAAAAATTGGAGGCAAAGGCACGTTCTGCCGATTCGGAACGTATGATTGGGTATGGTGCGAATGATTTGCCTTTTAATCGTCTTGCTTTGCCAACAAAGCCTGGCCGGAAACGGAAACGGGAACGGGTCCACCCCTTATCTAGAGAACGTCTTTTCCACCAACCTTGCCGGGGTGCGGCTCCAAACAGAGGGGGATCCCTTTGCCTCGCCCGTCTGGGAATTGGGCTCCAACAACGCGCCCTTGGTTCTGCATTTTGATGATTTGGAAGGGGGCTATCGGCCTTACACCGTTCGGCTGGTCCCTTGTCGCCGGGATTGGACCCCCTCGGATTTGTTCGAGTCCCAAGCCTTTGAAGGCCTGGACCGGGAACTCATCCAAGAGCATCGACCCTCGTTCAACACCTTGCAGCGATACACCCACTACAGCCATCCCCTGCCTTCCGAAACCTTGCGCCCCAAAATATCCGGCAATTTCGCCGTCCTGGTTTATGCAGACCAAGACCTTCAGGACCTTGTTTTGGTTCGACGCCTTTTGGTTCTCGAAAACCGGGTTTCGGTCGCGGCCCTGGTTCGAAGAACTTATGCGGGCCGTCAGGCTTTGAGCCATCAGCAATTGGAACTGGACTTGACCCCAGGTCGTTTGACAATCCAGCAACCGGTCCAAGACTTGAGCCTGCATGTTTTGCAAAACGGAGATTGGAACAGCCTCCGATCGGTGCCCCCCTTCCCCACCCTCCTGGGGCCTCAACAATGGACGTACCGAGCCGTGAATGAATTGGAATTTCCGGGAGGCAACGAATACCGAGCCGTGGACCTGCGAACCGTGCGCGCGCCCAGTCGGGGTGTGGAGCGGATCGTCCGAACGGTGGATGGCTACGAGGCTTGGGTCCAAACCGACCCCACCCGGGGCAACGGGCCTCACCTAAGCCAAAAGGATTTGAACGGCCGATCGCTGATCCAAAATTTTGAACAAAGGGTTCCGCACACCGAATCGGAATATGTTTGGACGACTTTTTCGTTGGAACCCGGACCGGGCGAAACCATGGAAGGGGTTTACCTCCAAATGGATCTGGGACATCCCGCCTGCGATGAGACCATGGCCATGGAATGGCAAGCCGAAAGCGGTCTCTGGGTCAAGTCCCTCTACCTCAAACAAGGCTTTTACGATTACCGATACCTAACCGGCCCGGAACCCTGTTCGGCAGTGTTGCTGGAAGGCTCCCACGCCGATACCGAAAACGACTACGAAGTGCTGGTTTATTACCACCCCCCGGCCGGCATGGCCTACGATCGTTTGGTGGGTTACACCAAGGTCAATTCCATGGGCCAGAAAAGCCGTTAGTCAAACGCCCCTCCCCCACCACCTCGGGTAATCAATTTGTTGTTAAAGTAGTTCGTTGGCCAAATTGGCCAATTCGGAGCGCTCCCCCTTTTCGAGGGTGACGTGGGCAAAAATCGATTGACCCTTGAGCTTATCCACCAGGTACGAAAGACCGTTGGAATGGGCATCGAGGTAAGGGGTATCAATTTGGTTGATATCCCCGGTGAAAATGATTTTGGTTCCTTGACCTGCCCTGGAAATGATGGTTTTGACTTCGTGGGGGGTCAGGTTTTGGGCTTCGTCCACAATAAAACAAATGTTGGAAAAACTCCGACCGCGGATATACGCCAAGGGCACGATGCTGAGCTTTTCTTGCTGCTGCATTTCGGTAATGCGCTGGTAATCCTTGTCGTTCTCCGGAAATTGTTGCTGAATGAATTTGAGGTTATCGTATAGCGGCTCCATGTAGGGATGCAGTTTGGACTTGATGTCCCCCGGCAGGTAACCAATGTCTTTGTTGCTCAAAGGCACGATGGGTCTGGCCAAGTAAATCTGCTTAAAAAGTCGCCTGGACTCCAGGGCAGCGGCAAGGGCCAAAAGGGTTTTACCGGTTCCGGCCATGCCTTGCAGCGTCACCAAACGAACCGATTCGTTAAGCAGGGCATGCAGGGCAAAAGCCTGTTCCGCATTGCGGGGTTTGATGCCGTAGGCTAATCGCTTATCGACCCGAACCATTTCTTCACGGTACGCATCGTAACATCCCATCACCGAGTCTTTTCCGTTCCTCAGAATAAAGTACTGATTGGCCTGAGGAATGGGCTGACCCATCTCTTTGATGGGGCAAAAGCCGTCTTTGTACAAACGATCAATCACTACCGAGTCCATGCCCGTCCATACGGATTTGCCGGTATAAACCTCGTCCAGATTTTTGATTTTTCCGAAGCGGTAATCCTCCGATTCCAAGCCCATGGCTCTGGCCTTGATCCGTAGGTTCACATCCTTGGTTACCAAAACCACGGTGCGGTCGGGGTACTGTTCTTTGAGATGCAAGGCGGTGTTAAGAATCCGGTGGTCTGCCTTGAATTGACCAAAAATCGTTTGGGCATCCATCGAAGCATCTTCGCGCATTTCGACCCTCAACCGCCCGCCCGATTCGCCGGGCAAGGGAATCCAATCCTGAAGGCGGTTGGCCTGTGAAAGCTGATCCAAAAAGCGAATAAATTCCCTGGCCTCAAAATTCAGGCTGTCGTTGCCTTTCTTGAATTGATCCAACTCTTCGAGGACCGTGATGGGCAGAGCAACATCGTGCTCATGAAAATTATTGACCGAATGATGATCATGAAGAAGAACCGAAGTGTCGAGAACAAAGATTTTTTGGGGCTTGGGCTTGGCTTTTGGCATACCCCGAATTTACGCCCCAGCGCCCGCTCTTGCCTATCTTTGAAGCTCTCCTTCATCATTTAACGATAAGTTCATGCAACGCCCCCTTTCCCCTAACGACCCTTGCCTAGTCGCCGTAGCCCGCACCCCTATCGGCAGCATGGGTGGCTCCCTTGCCGGCCTATCCGCAACGGCTTTGGGCAGCATCGCCATCGCCGCTGCTCTGGAAAGGGCGGGACTGAAAGCCTCCGCCGGAAGCGCTGATACCGCCCAAGGAGAAGAAGGGCGTATTCACGGGATTGACGAAGTGTACATGGGCAATGTCATCAGCGCCGGTTTGGGGCAGGCCCCGGCCACCCAGGCCGCCATTGGTGCCGGGATTTCCCGTCATACCCCCTTTACCACCGTCAACAAGGTCTGCGCATCGGGCATGAAGGCCGTGATGCTCGCTGCCCAATCCATTGAACTGGGTCAGAACCGGGTGGTGGTGGCCGGGGGCATGGAAAGCATGAGCCAGGTTCCTTATTACCTGGACAAAGCCCGCAACGGCTACCGCTTTGGCCACGGGCAATTGGTGGACGGCATCCTCAAAGACGGACTCTGGGATGTGTACCACCAATACCACATGGGCAATGCCGCCGAATTATGCGCCCGGGAATTGAACATAACGCGCATTGCGCAGGATGCCTACGCCATGGAGTCGTACCAACGGGCCGCCGCTGCCTGGTCCAACGGCAAATTCGCCTCCGAAATCGCCCCCGTTACCATCCCCGGACCCAAAGGCAGCACCACCACCGTCACCGAAGACGAAGACTATACCAAAGTCAATTTTGACAAGATCCCAGGCCTCAAACCGGTCTTCGAAAAGGAAGGCACCGTCACCGCGGCCAATGCCTCCAACCTCAACGACGGAGCCTCGGCCCTGGTCCTCATGTCCTACGCCGAAGCCCAGGCACGTGGTCTCCAACCCCTGGCCCGTATTCTGGGCTATGCCGACGCCCAACAAGCGCCGGAATGGTTTACCACTGCTCCCTCCAAGGCCATTCCCTTGGCCATGCATCGCGCCGGTATTACCCCTGAGCAAGTGGATTTCTACGAAATCAACGAAGCCTTTTCGGTCGTCTGCCTGGCCAACAACCAGCTCCTCGGCCTGGATCCCTCCAAAGTCAATGTGTACGGTGGCGGTGTTTCCATCGGCCATCCCATCGGCAGCTCCGGTTGTCGCATCCTGGTGACCCTGACCTCCGTCCTTCACCAGGAAGGCGGACGCATTGGCGTGGCCGGTATCTGCAACGGCGGCGGCGGCGCCTCCGCCATGGTCTTGGAAAAACTAGGCTAGGTTCGAGGCAACGGAGGCTTGCTCAAAAGGTTCATCAGTTCCTGATGGACATAGAAATGATTGCAAAAAAATTTAATGAATTGATGCAAAGGCAAACTTCTTTGTATAGAAAATCCAATAATCTTTACAAAGACGGAGGAGCACCCTCCAACACTTCTCGCCATCCCTAGGGCAATCCCGCCCTCCGACCCCTGCACATTTCAGCCCTCGGTCACCGCCGAGTACTCGCCTTCTCCGGACGTACCAGGGAAACTAGATGACCCAAAAGCAAGCTACTTCGTTAACCCTCCACTGGTGTAATCACCAATGACTAACTTAGCAACATGAAACATTATTCCGAAATTTTGACCATAGACGCACAGACCCGGTTCGGTAGACCCTGTATCAGAGGAATGAGAATAAGCGTTTACGACATATTGGGATGGCTGGCCTCGGGGATGAGCAACCAAGATATCCTGAACGACTATCCAGAATTGACCTTGGAAGATCTACAGGCTGCTTTGGCTTATGCAGCCGACAGAGAG
>Ga0209598_10000213_pt1 | contig 46093 bp, 43 predicted proteins | sample M_140807_EF_Meta_FD_187317 | JGI IMG/M metagenome (GOLD analysis project Ga0209598, IMG submission 187317) | Freshwater microbial communities from Lake Montjoie, Canada to study carbon cycling - M_140807_EF_MetaG (SPAdes) (version 2) | ecosystem: Environmental > Aquatic > Freshwater > Lake... | reverse complement strand
CCGGGGTCAACTACATGATGACGGTGACGCGCCGGGCGGAGTGACCCTGCGGCGCGCCATCCCGTCGGGAGGGAAGGGCGCATGCTTGGATTGATGATGGACAGGCCCCTGACCCTGCCCTCCATCCTGGAATACGCGGCGGCCTGGCACCCTGGCCGCGAGATCGTCACCCGCACCGTCGAGGGGCCGATCCACCGGTATGGCTATGCCGATGCCCTTGTACGGGTGAAGCGTATGGCCAACGCACTGAGAGCGCTGGGCGTCGGCCCTGGCGACCGTGTCGCCACCCTGGCCTGGTCCACCCACCGCCATTTCGAGCTCTACTACGCCGTCAGCGGCCTGGGCGCCGTCCTGCACACCATCAATCCCCGGCTGCATCCGGACCAGGTGGCCTGGGTCGCCAACCATGCCGGCGACAGTCTGTTGTTCTGGGACATCACCTTCGCCGACCTGGTTGCCGAGATCGGCACCAAGCTCGAGACGGTGAAGACCTTCGTCGCCCTCACGGACCGTGCGAACCTGCCGCAGGGCGCGCCGGCCGGGACCCTGGTCTACGAGGACATCCTCGCCGACGCCGACCCGGCGTTCGACTGGCCGGAACTCGACGAACGGCAGGCCTCGGCCCTTTGCTACACCTCGGGGACCACGGGCAATCCGAAGGGCGTGCTCTATTCACACCGCTCGACCGTGCTGCACGCCATGGCGGTGATCCAGCCGGACTGCTTCGGTCTCGGCGCCGCGGACGCCATCCTGCCCTGCGCCCAGATGTACCACGCCAACGCCTGGTGCACGCCCTATGCGGCGCCCCTGGTGGGGGCCAAGCTCATCCTGCCGGGACGGCATCTCGACGGGCCCTCCGTCTGCGATCTTGCGGTGGCCGAGCAGGCGACCTTCCTCCTGGGCGTGCCGACCATCTGGGTGGGCGTGCTCGACCATCTCGAGGGGACGGGCCAGGCCCTCACCTCGGTCCGGACCGTGGCGGTGGGTGGCTCGGCACCGACGGCCTCCCTGATCTCCCGGGTCCAGGACCGGCTGGGGGCGGATGTCCGGCAGATCTGGGGCATGACCGAGACCAGCCCCCTCGGCGTCATCAATACCCCCCTGGCCGTCCATGCCGGCGAGACCGCCGAGGCGGCCCTGGTCCGCAAGCAGCGCCAGGGTCGGGCCAACTGGGGCGTGGAACTCCGGATCGTCGGCGAGGACGGGGCGATGCTGGCCCACGACGGGCGACAGTCGGGTGCCCTTCAGGTGCGGGGCCCCTGGGTGGCCTCGGCCTATTTCCGCAACGACGGTGCGGACGCCTTCGGCGCCGACGGCTGGTTCGACACCGGCGACATCGCCGCAATCGATCCCGAGGGATACCTGCGCCTGACCGACCGGGCCAAGGACGTGATCAAGTCCGGCGGCGAGTGGATCTCTACACTGGACCTTGAGGACGCAGTCTCCTCGCATCCTGCCGTCGCCATGGCCGCCGCCATCGGTGTCCCGCATCCGAAGTGGGACGAGCGTCCCCTCCTGCTCGTCGTTCTCCGCCCCGGCCAGGACGCCGACCCGGCGGCGCTGCGCGACCATGTCGCCGCCCGGGTGGCGAGGTGGTGGGTTCCCGACGAGGTGCGCATCGTCGACAGCCTGCCCATCGGACCGACCGGAAAGGTCCTCAAGCGCGAGTTGCGGGCGGGTTTGGCGGGGACCTGAAAAGAGGCTGGCGCCCCCCGCCCCAAGGGCGATAAGGTCCCGCCCATCCAGCCCTGCAGGCTGGTGCATTGCCAACGCCCACAGGGGCGAGACGAGGGGAGAAGCTGACATGAAGGCCGCAGTTCTGCGCGAAGTGGGCAAGCCGCTTCAGATCGAAGACGTCCAGATCAACAAGCCTGGCCCGCGCGAGGTCCTGATCCGCACCAAGGCCGCCGGCCTGTGCCATTCGGACCTGCACTTCATGGAAGGCTCCTATCCGCACCCGCTCCCGGCCGTCCTGGGCCACGAGAGCGCCGGCGTCGTCGAGGCGGTCGGCTCGGAGGTGCGCACGGTAAAGGTGGGCGACCACGTCATCACCTGCCTGTCGGCCTATTGCGGTCACTGCGAAAGCTGCCTGACGGGACGCCTGTCCCTCTGCGTCAGCCCTGAGACCAAGCGCGACTCCGCAGACGAGCCCCGCCTGACCCAGAACGGCGCCCCCCTGCCGCAGTTCCTCAACCTGTCCTCCTTCGCCGAGTACATGCTGATCCACGAGCACGCCTGCGTCTCGATCCGCAAGGACATGCCCCTGGACCGCGCAGCCCTGATCGGCTGCTCTGTCATGACCGGCGTGGGCGCGGCCATCCACACCTCGGGCGTACGCCCGGGCGAGACGGTGGCGGTTATCGGCTGCGGCGGCGTCGGCCTGTCGGCAATCAACGGCGCGGCGATCGCCGGTGCCGGCCGGATCATCGCCATCGACATGTTCGGCTCCAAGGACAACCTGGCCCGGGAGTTCGGGGCCACCGACTTCATCGACGCTTCCAAGACCGACGCGGTCAAGGAAGTCCTCGAGATGACCCGCGGCGGCGTGCACCATGCCTTCGAGGCCATCGGCCTGTCCAAGACCGCTGAGCAGGCCTTCAACATGCTGCGTCGGGGTGGCACGGCCAACATCATCGGCATGATCCCGCTCGGCCAGAACATTACCCTCCCGGGTGCGGCCTTCCTGGGCGAGAAGCGCATCCAGGGCTCGCTGATGGGCTCCAACCGCTTCCCGGTCGACATGCCCCGCCTGGTGGACTTCTACATGTCCGGCAAGCTCAAGCTCGACGAGATGATCTCCCAGCGGATCCGGCTGGACCAGGTCAACGAGGGCTTCGACGACATGAAGAAGGGCGGCCTCGCCCGCTCGGTCATCGTTTTCGATTGATCCTTTCCAGATGCGGACAGGGGCCCCGCCGCAAGGCGGGGCCCTTTTTCGTGTCCGCTCTCAGATCAGGTCCAGAACCCGTTCAGCCGGGCGGCACAGGGCCACACCCCGCGGGCCTTCCACGATCGGTCGCTCGACCAGGATCGGCTCCTGCGCCATGGCCGCCGCCAGGGTCGCCTCCGAGACACCCTCCCCAGTGAGCCCGAGCGCCTCGGCTCGGGTTCCCCTCAGACGGAGGAAGGCGCGCAGGGGAACGCCGGCGCGTGCCGCCAGCGTCTTCAGCTGGGCCTCGGTCCAGCCAACCTTCAGGTATTCCACGACCCGGGGCTCGATCTCCTTTTCCCTCAGGAGGGCCAGGGTGTTGCGCGAGGTCCCGCAGGCCGGGTTGTGGTAGATGACGCAGTCGCTCACGGGGGTCTCCCGGCTCACCAGCTGAAGGTCCGGGCATCGCGGACGAGGGCGGTATCGCTGTCGCCGAAGGCCATTTCCTGCGGGCTGCGGGCGGGCAGGGGCGGCAGGCCCTTGGGCCAGCCTTCCGTGCGCGACAGGGTGCGGACTTCGAGCCGGCCCGGGCCTGCGGGCGTGAACTCCACCGCCAGGGTTCCAGGGGGCGCCTGCAGCCGGATCCGGTTCCAGACACCCGGCGCCGCCAGCAGGGCTGCGGGCCGGCCATTCACGGTGGCGCTTCCGGCGAGGGTGTCGGACCTCAGGTCCAGGCTGAGTCCCCGGATGCCGGCGGGTACGTTGACCGTCAGCCGCTGCCTGCCATTCTGAATTGTCTGAAGGGCGACCGTCGCCCCGGCGAGGGGAACGGTGGGGGCGGGGCTCGCCCAGAAAGGGGCCCGCGCGACGAGTTCGTCGCGGGTCTGGACCGGGCGTGCGCCACCCTGTGCCAGAACCTTCCGGGTCCAGGTGGAGAGACGAGGCTCGGTGGAAAGGGTGGAGCCCTTGCCGCCCCCGGCGTCCTGCAGGTGCTGGACGATCGTGGCCTGGGGGTGTCGCGCCGACCAGGGCGGCGCCAGGCGGACCAGGGCGGAGAGTCCCAGCCCGAGGGCGAGGGCCGCCGCCGCTGCCAGCCAAACGCGCCTATCGCCGATCTTGTCCCCGGGATCGCCCTGGATCATTGGCCAGAGCCCCAACAGGCAGAGCCATCCGAATACGGCCAACAGGGCTGGAAGATCGAGTCCCAGGAAGACGCCATGGGCGTAGCCCAGGAGCCAGGCGGTCGTTGGTGCCCCGATCAGGACCCCTAGGAGGGGAATCCTCCAGCTAGATCCTGTCCCGCCCAGCGAGGTGAGCGCGGCGAACAGGCAGGCCGCCAGGAGGGGCCAGGCGACCAGGAAGGCCGCCGTCGGCGCGGCGATCTGCAGCCCGAGGCTGACCGCCAGGGCAGTAGCCAGGACCCCGGTCCAGGCTGGCGCAATACGGACGGGCGCCCCGAAGGTCAGGCCTCCGCAGACGGCGGCGGCGCCGCCGAGGGCGAGGGCGGCGAGGTCCCAGCCAAAGAGCTGCGCCGCCGCCGCCGCCGCGAGGCCGAGGGCTACCGCAACAAGACGGCCCCGTCCCGCGCCGGTCAGTCTCGGCGTCAGCAGCGCAACCGACAGGCCCAGCAGCAGAAGCGCCGCCTCCCAGGTCGCAACCCGGGCGAGGAGCGGCCTTTGTTCCAGGAACCCACCACCTTCGGTACCGATCAGCCGCGCCAGATGCAGCACGGCGGCGGTCAGGAGTAGCAGGTAGATGGCCGCTCCCACCCCGCGGGCCACTCCTGGGGCATCCAGGATCCCAAGCCGGCGGGCATTGCGCACGGCCAGGGCGAGGAGGCCCGTGCAGGCGGCGAGCACCAGCCAGCCGGCGAGCGGTGGATAGGCGATGATGAGGTCGCCGAAGACGTGGGAGAAGACCTGGTCTGGCCCGCGCTCCGGAAGCCGGGGTGCATAGGCCAGGGCGCGGGCCGCTGCCGTGACCTGATCGCCCATGTGCTGCAGGCTGCTCAACTGCAGGGCCGCTGGCGTCGCAGAGGCAGCATGGTAGTCGAACTGCCTGCCGATGAAGGCGAAGTTCAGGCCGTCGATCCCTGCGGCGCGGGAGACCGTGAAGTCCGTATCGTTCGGCATGGCTGAGTAGAGCAGTACGGCCAGGGACGAGGCTGAGGGCCGGCTGGCGTTGTGGCGAAGCACCTCGACCGTTCCAGCATTCCGGGCCCCGGTCTGGAACATCTGGGCCAGCCCGCCCCCGCCCCGGGCCTCCATGTTGATCAGGAACCCGACCCGGCGGGCCAGCGGCATCTGGGTGAAGGCGGCATCCGCGCCCAGCAGGCCGGCTTCCTCGCCGTCGGTTATGAGGAAGATGACGTCCCGTGCTGGAGTTCCCTGGAGCCGGAGGATCCTGGCCAGTTCAAGGGCGGCGGCGACGCCGGCGGCGTCATCCCCGGCGCCCGGCGAGCCCGGGACGCTGTCGTAGTGCGCCATGATCGCGAGGGCGGGGGCGGTGCGATCGCGCCCGGGCAGGACGCCGACGATGTTCTCCACCTGTCCGCCCACAAAGAGCGGCTGCTGCAGTCGGGCGATCTTCCTGAGGGCAAAGGCCGGCTGGACTTCGGGCGCCAGGCCCAGGGCGGTCATCCGGGCCAGCAGGAAATCCCTGACCTGGGCATTGGCGGGGGAGCCGACCGGGTGCGGCGACTTCGCCATGACCACGACATCGGAAAAGGCCCGCTGCGCGGAGAAGGCGCTGGCCGGCGCATCGGCGGGTGCGGGCGACGGCGGACGGACGGCAACGAAGGTGAGGCTCAGGGCCGCCGCGAGGGTGACGCACAGTGCGGCAAGCCGCATGGTTTCTTCTCCCAATCCCGCCGGAGGGGCGAACCATATCTTGAACCGCCTCTGAAACAAGAACGCCCGCCGTAAGGCGGGCGCTGCAGGTCCTGGAGGGGGTCGACCGGTCAGGCGGCGACCTGGCCCTCCATAGGGTCGCGGAGCACGTAGCCGCGTCCCCAGACCGTCTCGATGTAATGCTTGCCGTCCGCGGCGGCAGCCAGCTTCTTGCGCAGCTTGCAGATGAAGACGTCGATGATCTTCAGCTCGGGCTCGTCCATGCCGCCGTAGAGGTGGTTGAGGAACATTTCCTTGGTCAGGGTCGTGCCCTTCCGAAGGGAGAGGAGTTCCAGCATCTGGTACTCCTTGCCCGTCAGGTGCACCCGGTTGTTGTTCACCTCCACCGTCTTGGCGTCGAGGTTGACCAGGATGTCGCCTGTGCGGATCACGGACTGGGCGTGGCCCTTGGACCGGCGGACCACGGCGTGGATCCGGGCGACCAGTTCGTCCTTGTGGAAGGGCTTGGTCATGTAGTCGTCGGCACCGCCGCCGAGCGTCTTGACCTTGGTGTCGATCTCCGAAGTCCCGGAGAGGATCATGATGGGCGTGTCGATCTTGCCGACCCGCAGGTTCCGCAGCACGTCCATGCCGCTCATGTCGGGCAGGTTCAGATCCAGCAGGATCAGGTCGTAGTCATAGATCTTGCCCAGATCGATGCCTTCCTCACCCAGGTCCGTCGTATAGACATTGAACCCCTCCGACTTGAGCATCAGTTCAATGCTCTGCGCTGTCGCGCTGTCGTCCTCGATAAGCAGTACGCGCATACTTGCCTCCTTGCCCCTCCGGCCTGAGCGCTGATTCGCTTCGCGACGCGCGCCCGGCAAATGCACCCTGCCAGAGGGTTAATTTAAGAAAGGTTAATGTTGGTAACCCTGCTGTGAAAACCGTTAACCCGGTTCGCGAATCGGCCGCAAGCCCGTGCTTCCAGGCGCGGCTTCGGGCCTGTTGAATCTTTTGTGATTGGACATACCCGGCGAATTCCTGTCGCTCGCCCGGACTGGCGCCCGGGCGCTTCAGGCCCATATTAGAGGCGCACGGCGACGTCGCCGGCCAGCAGGAGGTCAGGGCATGTCTCCGGATTTGGACGCCGATCCCGGTCCCAGCGGCCTTGCCGAGGCCGGTGCCGGGATCTTTCCCGAGGATTGGGGCGACCCGGACCTGTCCGCGCCGCTGGAGGCCCTTCCCCCCCAGCCCTTCAGCCTCGGGGATGAGATCAGGCTGCGGCCGGGCCGCACCCTTGGGCGCGCCCTCTTCGCCGGCCTGATCCTTGGTCTCTTCCTTCGGCGCTTCGGGCATGCGGATCGCCGGACGGCGGCGGTTTAGGGGGCCTGATCCCGATCCCGGCTCTTCACAGCTGATTAAGCCTGTAGGACACAAACTGCGGTCCTGAGTCGCGACTGGAGACTGCGTCTTGCACAACCTTGTCGAGGCCGTTGAGAAGCTGGAGCCCCTGGTCGTCACCGGGCGGGTTGCGGCGGTCTCGGGCCTGCTCATCGAGGCGCGCGGCGGCATGACCCGGCTGGCGGTTGGTGCCCGGGCCGAGATCGAACGGAGAGGTGCGCCGCCCCTGGCCGCCGAGGTGGTGGGTTTCCGGGACTCCCGTGCACTGCTCATGCCCTTTGGCCCTGTCGAGGGCATAGCGCCCGGCGCTGCCATTCACATCGACCCCCAGGGATCCGCCGTTCATCCGACCCGGGGCTGGCTTGGGCGTATCGTGAACGCCTTTGGCGAACCCATAGACGGCAAGGGCCCGCTTCCGCGCGGCGTCGCCGCCTATCCTCTCCGCGCCTCGCCGCCGCCCGCTCACGCCCGAGACCGGGTGGGCCCCAGGCTGGACCTCGGCGTCCGCGCGATGAACGTTTTTACCACCTGCTGCCGCGGGCAGAGGCTGGGGGTCTTCTCCGGCTCCGGGGTCGGCAAGTCGGTGCTTCTCTCCATGCTGGCCCGCCAGTCGGAGTGCGATGCCGTCGTGGTCGGCCTGATCGGCGAGCGGGGCCGGGAGGTGCGCGAATTCATCGAGGAGACGCTCGGCGAGGAGGGTCTCAAGCGGGCCGTCGTCGTGGTCGCCACCTCCGACGAGCCGGCGCTCAAGCGGCGGCAGGCGGCCTACATGACCCTGGCCATCGCCGAGTACATGCGGGACCAGGACCTGGAGGTTCTCTGCCTGATGGACTCGGTGACCCGCTTCGCCATGGCCCAGAGGGAGATCGGACTCGCCGCAGGCGAACCCCCGACCACCAAGGGATATACGCCGACCGTCTTCACGGAGCTGCCAAAGCTTCTGGAGCGCGCCGGCCCGGGTCCTGTGCGCCCTGACGGTACACGCGGCGGGCCTATTACCGGCATCTTCACCGTTCTCGTGGACGGCGACGACCACAACGAACCGATCGCCGACGCCGTGCGGGGTATCCTCGACGGCCACATTGTCATGGAGCGGGCCATCGCTGAGCGCGGACGCTTCCCGGCGATCAATGTGCTGAAGTCGATCAGCCGGACCATGCCTGCCTGCCAGGACACCCGGGAACGCACGATCGTACGCGATGCCCGTCAGGTTCTCTCGGCCTACGCCAATATGGAGGAGCTGATCCGCATCGGCGCCTACCGGGCGGGATCGGACCCTATGGTCGACAGGGCTATCGCCCTCAATGCGGCCCTTGAGGCCTTCCTGGGACAGGATAAGGACGAGGTTTCGAGCCTTCCGGAGTCCTTCTTCAGGCTTGAACAGATCCTTTCTGGCGGCAGCGCATGAGCTGGGACGAGAGCCTTGTCCGCATCGCGGGCTACGAGGTGGAGACTGTCCGCAAACGCCTGGCAGAGATCATGGCCCGCCGGGAGGTAGCGGAAATGGGGCTCGTGGTTCTCGACGCCCAGATCGAGGCGGAGGCGGACTTCATCCGGAGCGATCCCGTCGCCGCCTTCCATCATCCGGGCTTCCTTGCCGGATGCAAGGCGCGCCGGATGACCCTGCTTTCGGTCCTTGAGCTGGTCCTGGCCGAAGAGGCCGGGGCCCGTGACGCCCTTGTGGAGGCCTTCGAGACCCAGAAGAAGTATGAAAACGTCGCGGACGGATTGGCCCGGCGCCGTGTCCAGGAGGCCGCGCGTCGGGACAACGCGGAACTCGACGAAATGGGAATCCTGCGGGCCGGCCGGGCGTCAGCGGGCGCCTGAGGTCAGGGGGTGCCTGAGGTCAGGGGGCGCCGTCGCTATTGTCGTCCTGATCATTGGCCTGGCGCAGGGCGTGGATGTCGTCGCTGAGCCGGAAGAGCGCCACATAGAGCTCGCAGAAGGCCCTCCAGAGCAGGGCCAGAATGCCGATCACCAGGGCGCCGCCAACCAGAACAGCCATGCCGAGCAGGATTCCGAAGGGGAATTTCTCGCGGATGGCCACGCCCACGGCCGTGCCGATGAAGCCAAAGCCGACCAGGGCGGTGATCCCCAGGCCCGACCAGTAGATCAGGTGGATGACCTGTCGGGTCATCAGGGTATCGAAGGACATCAGCTCCCAGAACATGTCCGAGGTGAAGCGCGCCGGGCGGCTGTTGGGTTTCAGATCAAACATCAGCTTTCCATGCCTTGTTCGGCGCTGGCCTGGGACGACATCTCGCTAGCAGTCAGAGGCGCCCGCCGCAACTCGCCCCCGGTTTGATCCACGACGCGATCTCCCTTGACCATCAAATCATCCCCACGGTCTTGAGCCGCGCCCGGGGGTGGACTTCGTTCTGGCTCATGACCGGGGTCTGGCCTCGGAAGCGCTCGATCAATGAGCGGACATAGGGGCGGATACCCGGGCTGGTGAGCAGGACCGGAGATTCCCCGGCCTGCGCTGCGCGCTCAAAAGCGTCGCCAACCCCACGGATGAACTCCTGGAGCCGCGAAGGCGCCATGGACAGCTGGCGGTCTTCGCCTGACCCGACCAGGGACTCGGCAAAGGCGGTCTCCCAGTCTGGAGAGAGGGTGATGATCGGTAGGGCGCCGTCGTCCCCACGGTGGGCGAAGGAGAGCTGTCGGGCCAGCCGGGCCCTGACCTGCTCAACGAGGCTGGTGAGCGAGGCGCTGTGCGGCGCCGCCTCGCCAAGCCCCTCGAGGATGGAGGGTAGGTCGCGGATCGAGACGCGTTCGCGCAGGAGGGCCTGCAGGACCCTCTGGAGCGTGCTCGCCGAGACCACCGAGGGGACGAGGTCGTCGACCAGCTTCTTCTGTTCCGACGGCAGGTCCCGGAGCAGCTTCTGGACCTCCGAATAGGACAGCAGGTCCGGCATGTTCTCCTTCAGGATCTCGGTCAGATGGGTGGTGAGCACGGTCGAGGGGTCGACCACGGTATAGCCGCGGAAGGTCGCCTCCTCCCGGAGGCTATCCTCAATCCATGTCGCCGGCAGTCCGAAGGCTGGCTCGCGCATGTGCTCGCCCGGTAGATCCACCTGACCGCCCCGCGGGTCCATGGCCATCAGGCTTCCCAGGCGCACCTCTCCAGATCCGGCCTCCAGCTCCTTGATGCGGATGAGGTAGCCCTGAGCGGGTAGTCGCATGTTATCGAGGATCCGGACCGGCGGCATGACAAAGCCGAACTCCGCGGCGAGGGTCTTGCGCAGGGCCTTGATCTGGTCCGTCAGGCGACGGCCTTCAAGGTCGTTGATCAGGGGCAGTAACCCGTAGCCCAGCTCGATCTTGATCTCGTCCATGGCAAGGGTCTGGCTGATGTGCTCCTCGGTGTCCGGCTGGGATCCGCCGGGGTCCTGTATCCCCAGGATCTCAGCCAGCCGCGCATTCGAGGATCGCCGCCAGGCGAGGATGCCAGCACCGATGGAGAGCAGGGCGAAGGGGACCACCGGCATGCCCGGGATGAGGGCGATCACACCCGCCGATGCCGAGACCATTCCAAGGCTGACGGGGTTCATGGCCAATTGTGTGACCAGCGCCTGGTCCGTCGAGCCATCGACGCCTGCATTGGACACCAGGAAGCCGGCAGCGATCGAGATGATCAGGGCCGGAATCTGGGTCACCAGTCCGTCGCCGATCGTCATGATGGTGTAGGTGGATGCCGCCTGCGCCAGTGGAACGCCGTGCTGCAGGATCCCGATGAGGATGCCGCCGATGATGTTGATCGCCACGATGATCAGCCCGGCGATGGCGTCGCCGCGGACGAACTTCGAGGCACCGTCCATCGAGCCGAAGAAGGTCGATTCCTGTTCGAGCTCCTTGCGGCGTCGGCGTGACTCTTCCTGGTCGATCAGGCCCGCTGACAGGTCGGCGTCGATCGCCATCTGCTTTCCGGGCATGGAGTCGAGGGCGAAGCGGGCCGCGACCTCAGCGATCCGGCCGGAACCCTTGGTGATGACCACGAAGTTCACGATCACCAGGATGGCGAAGACGATGAGGCCAATCGTGAAATTGCCTCCGGTCATCAGGCGACCGAAGGACTCGATGACCTGGCCTGCGCCGTGCACGCCCTCATGGCCGTGCGCCAGGATCAGCCGGGTCGAGGCCACGTTCAGGGCCAGCCGGAACAGGGTCGTGACCAGCAGGACCGTCGGGAAGGCCGTAAAGTCGAGAGGCCTCCGGATGAACAGCGAGGTCATCAGGATGAGGATGGACGCCGAGATCGAGATCGCCAGTAGCGCGTCCAGAAGAAAGGCCGGGACGGGCAGGATCAGCAGGACCAGAACCGACACGACGCCGAGGGCTAGCGCGACCTCACCCCGCAACAACCAACTGAGGACCAGGGCGGGGGTCAGCTTGCGGGGCTCGACCCCGTTGAATGTTGTGTCAGCCACCGATCAGGTCCTCAGGCCGCGCTCGCGCCCATCTGGGGCGCAGGCACGCTGATGCCAGCCTCGGTGTACTCCTTGAGCTTGTTGCGGAGGGTCCGGATCGAGATGCCCAGGATGTTGGCCGCATGGGTACGGTTGCCAAAGCAGTGTTCCAGGGTGTCGATGATCAGCTGCTGCTCCATGGCCGCTACGGTCTGGCCGACAAAGCTCCGTGAGATGGCCTCGGCCGTGGTGGCCGCGACTTGGGCGGCGCGGGCGCCGGCGTCGGAGGGGCCAAGAGGTTGGCCATCCGGAAGGCGGACCGCGCCTTCCTCGATGATGTCTCCGCTGGCCAGCAGAACCGCCCGGTGCATGGCGTTCTCAAGCTCGCGCACATTTCCGGGCCAGCGATGACCCAGAAGGCGCCGGCGAGCCTCGGCCGAAAGGACGCGGGGTGGAAGCCCGTTCGCTGCGGCGTACTTGCGGATAAAGAACTCAGCCATCGGCAGTATGTCGCCGGGACGTTCGCGAAGTGGTGGCAGTCTCAGATTGACGACATTGAGCCTGTAAAGCAGGTCCTCGCGGAAGGTTCCGTCCCGTACCGCCTGCACCAGGTCCCGGTTCGACGTGGCAAGGATGCGGATGTCGACCCTCACGGGCTGTGAGCCGCCGACCCTGTCGATCTCCCGTTCCTGGATGGCCCGCAGGAGCTTGGCCTGCAGCCGGGTGTCCATCTCCGAGATTTCGTCCAGTAGCAGAGTCCCGCCATTGGCTTCCTCGAACTTGCCGATACGGCGGGCGAGGGCGCCGGTGAAGGCACCCTTCTCGTGACCGAACAGCTCGCTTTCGAGGAGGTTCTCAGGGATGGCGGCGCAGTTCACCGAGATGAAGGGCTTGCTGGTCCGACGGGACTTCTGGTGGACGTGTCGGGCGACGATCTCCTTGCCGGAGCCGCTCTCTCCGGTGATGAGGATCGACGCGTCCGACGGTGCCACCTGCTCGGCCATGGCGATGACCGCCCGCATGGCCGGGTCCTCGGCGATCATCGGACGATTATCGTCGGACACGGCGGCCAGGACCGCGGCGATCATCTCTGCGTCCGGCGGAAGGGGAATGAACTCCTTGGCGCCTGCCCGGATGGCGTCGGCCGCCTTGCGGGCGTCGGAATCGACACCGCAGGCCACCACCGGCGCTCGGATTCGCTCGGCCTCGTTGGCGGCGATGAGGGCGGCGATATCCAGGTTGTAGTCCACCAGCAGCAGGTCTGCGCCCTGTCCGGCCCGCAAGGCGTGGGTGGCCGCCGCTATAGTCTCCACGTGGCTGACCTTCGCCCCCTGCGCCATCGCCATCTTCACGGCGGCCGCCAATTGTCCGTTCAGTTGTCCAACGACTAGAAGCCGCATGATCCGTCTCCGCTTCGACCCCGGGTCCCTAGGACTGGGTGTCGCCGTCCTTGATGATTTCCGTCATGGTCACGCCGAGGCGCTCGTCGACGATGACGACCTCACCGCGCGCCACCAGACGGTTGTTGACGTAGATGTCGATGGCCTCACCGACCCGCCGGTCCAGCTCCAGTACGCTGCCGGAGTTGAGCTGCAGCAGTTGCGAGACGCTCATGGTGGCTCGGCCGAGCACAGCCGAGATCGACACAGGGACATCGAAGATGGGTGCAAGGTCCGATGCCGTCTTCTCCCCCGTGTCGTCGCCAGGGCGCGGTGGAGTATCGGCCGGACCCAGTTCGTCAAGATCGAGATCGTTGTCACTCATGTCGTTCAGCCTTCCCCACCGGGGTGCAGAGGTTCAGCGTGCATGCCTTCGGCGGCCAGGGCGGCCTCCAGGGCCTTCCCGACCCGCAGCGCCGCGTCTTCGGGATCGAAGCTCGCGGCGCCGTCGCCAAAATCCAGGGTAAAGGCGGCTCCGATCCGGTCGGCATCCTCGCGGACCAGGATCTGCCCTGTGAAACCGATAGCCGCGGCGGTGGCGGACAGGGTCTCACCCACCGCAGCCGCAAGCGCAGGCGACACGCTCACGATCAGCCGTGGCTCGGACTCGATTTCGTCGGCGAGGCTGGCGAGCGCGCTCTCCAGGGCCGCCCTTGGGAAGAGGCCCAGGACTTCGCCGGTGATGGCGCGGGCGCAGGCAAGGGCGAGGCCCGCAGAGCCCTCCCGGTGGGCGTGGGCCACCTTCGCCAGGCTTCCCAGCCCGTGTTCAGCGTGCTTTGCGATCTCCGCAAGCGCCCGCGCCTGCAGAGCCGACATCTCGCCGAGGGCCTTCTGCTCGCCGTCCGCGAAGGCGCGGCCGCGAACGGCCTCCATCTCGTCTGCCGTGAAGTAGCGCTTGGGCCGGGGGGCGCTGCGCGCAACATTGCCAACGCCGTCAAAGACGGTGTCGAAGCTAAATCTTTCGAGGAGGGGCTCGGCCATCAGTAGATCAGCTCGTCATCGCCGCTTGAGCCGGCGAGCATGATCTCGCCCTTCTGCGCCAGGTCCTTCGCCGATTGGACCATGGCCATCTGGGCCTGGTCGACATCGCGGAGCCGGACGGGGCCCATGTTCTCCATGTCCTCCCGCAGAATCCGGGCGGCACGTTCGGACATGTTGGAGAAGAACAGGTTCCGCAGGTCCTCGGATGCGCCTTTCAGGGCCAGGCCGAGCTGGGACTTGTCCACCGCCCTGAGCAAGGTCTGGACCCCGCCGGGATCAAGCTTGGAGAGGTCCTCGAAGACGAACATCAGGGCCCGGATACGCTCGGCGCTGTCGCGGTTCCGCTCCTCGAGGGCCGAGATGAAGCGGGTCTCGGTCTGCCGGTCGAAGGCGTTGAAGATATCGGCCATCATTTCATGGCTGTCGCGCTTTGAGGTGCGCGCCAGGTTCGACATGAACTCTGTGCGCAGGGTCTGCTCGATCTTGTCGAGGATCTCGCGCTGGACCGGCTCCATGCGGAGCATCCGGGTCACGCATTCCATGGCGAAGTCCTCGGGCAGGGCACCGAGGACGCGGGAGGCATGGTCTGGCTTGACCTTGGAAAGGACGACGGCGACGGTCTGGGGGTACTCGTTCTTCAGGTAGTTGGCGAGGACGCCTTCGCTGACATTGCCCAGCTTGTCCCACATGGTCCGGCCGGCCGGACCGCGGATTTCCTCCATGAGGCCGTCGACCTTGTCGGGGTCGAGGAAGGAGTTGAGGAGCCGCTGGGTTTGCTCGAACGAGCCCATGACGGTGCCGCCGCCGGAGATGTTCGAGATGAATTCGACCAGAAGGACCTCGACCACGTTGGACGTGACGTTGCCGAGGGTGGCCATGGCCTGGGAGACCTCTTTGATCTCCTCCTCGTCCAGCATCTGCCAGATCGCGGTGCCCTCCTCCCCCAGGGTGAGAAGAACAATCGCGGCCTTCTCCGGCCCTGTCAGCATGGAGGCGTCGGTGATTATGCCGCCTTTTTGGGGTCCCCGGCTCATGTTGGCTGGTGCAGCCAGGTGCGCAGCAGCGCCACCGACTCCTCAGGATGGGACTCAACGAACTCCGCCACGCGCTTGATCGAACTGGCCTTGACCTGGCCCTCGATCTTGGCGATCGCGATCCGCTGCTCCATCTCGCTCTGGTCGGGGCCGGGCAGGGAGAGCGGATCCCCGGTCGAGGGATCCATCGGCAGCATCATCTGCTGTCCATCTGCCGTCGTGACCAGCCGGGTCACGCCGGTCCGAGGCCCAGCAGAGCCGTTGAACAGAGGCCGGACCACGAAGAAGATGGTCAGCAGGGCGACGATCAGCAGGATCACCCACTGGACGATCTGCATGATGTCGTTCTTGTCGAAGCCCATCAGGGGGTTGGCGGTAACGACGCCGCCGCCGGTATCGGCGCTCGGGAACTGGACGTTGATCACCGTGACCTGGTCGCCTCTCTGGGCGTCGAAGCCGACAGCGGTCCGGACCAGTTGCTCGATCCTCTGCATTTCCGCGGCCGGGCGGGCCTTATAGGCGCCGGGCTTGCCGTCCTTGCCGGCCGGGGCCGTCACGCCATCCACAGCCACAGCGACGGAGAGGCGCTTGATCTGTCCTGGCTCCTTGACCTCGGTGCGTACGGTCTTGGAGATGTCGTAGTTCGTGGTCGTGCCAGTCCGCCCGGATACCGAGCTGACATTGCCGTCCGCATTCGGAGGCGCGCCGGGGATGTTGGCCGCCGCGGTGACGGCGCCGGACGGGTTCGGCTGGTTTTCGTTGGCGTTTTCCTCGCTGGTGGTCTCTGAACGAATTACCTGGCCTTCTGGGTCGAAGGTTTCCTGCTGGATAGTCACCTGAGAGAGATCAAGGTCGGCCGTGACGTTGACCCGCGCCTTCCCGGGCCCGACGACGCCCTCCACCAGAGTCTTGACCGTTTTTGCGACCCGGGTCTCGACGGCGGACTTGCGGCCATCGGAGGCCATGGCGTCGCCCTCGCTGCCACCGGAAAGGGTTTTGGCGTGCTGGTCCACCACCGTGACCCTGTCGGGCTTCATGTTGGGGACAGCGCCCGCCACCAGGTTCTGGATGGCGCGGACCTGGTCCGGGGTGGGCTCCCGGGCGCCGACCGCGATGCTGACGGAGGCCGAGGCCTGCTGGATCTCGTCCTCGAATAGCTCCTTCTTGGGGAGCACCAGGTGAACCCGCGCCGAGGTGACGCCTTCCAGGCCCTGGATGGTCCGGGCCAGCTCGCCCTCAAGGGCGCGCTGGCGGTTGAGCTGCTGGACGAAGTCTGTCTGGCCGACGACGCCGGTCTGGTCGAAGATTTCGTAACCGACGGAGCCTGCCGTCGGCAGCCCCTTGCCGGACAGGAGCAGTCGGGTGGTGGCGACCTCATCCCTCGCCACCATGAGGGTCGATCCGTCACCCTTGGCCTCGTAGCGGATATTGGCCTGGTCCAGGGCCCGGGTGATTTCCCCGGCCTCCTTGAGGTCGAGGTTCGAGTAGAGGAGCGCGCTCGGACGTCCCACGTTCATGAACAGGGCGCCGAGGGCCGCGGCGATACCCACGCCGATGCCGGCGAAGGCCGCCAGGCGGCCGAAACCAAATCTCTGCAGAGCGGCGAAGAAACCGTTCACGGTTCTCAGTCTCCCACCGTCGGGCGCAAGGGGTGCAGTTCCTGCCGACGAATAGGCAGGAATTACCCAGTGGTTGGTAAACGAGGAGTTTACGCGGGAATTTTGGTGGGCCCGTCGCGAGGATCGCTGCATCGTATTCCGATAGGTGCCAACGGGTTATCGGATCGAAAGAGGCTCTAACTTTTTGGGCCTAGAGCCTATTTTGCCCCTTCAGACGTTCCACCCAGAGGGAACAGGCTCCGGGCGCTATCCGGCCCAGGGCGAGAGGCCGCCCCAGAGCGCCAGTAGCAGGCCGAAGAGCAGGGACAGCCCGACAGTTGCGATGTAACCGATGCGCCGGCCTGGGCTCCAGCTGTCCAGTCGGCGCCCGCTGCGGACCACCAAGGGGGCAAGGCCCGCGCAGACCAGGGTCATCAAGGTCGCCACCAGGGCCGTAGCCGAGGCTGCGAGCAGGTTGAGCCCTGGCCAATCGTACAGGAGCCGGTCCGGGGGTGTTGTCAGCATCCAAAGTACCGAGAGCCCCAGGGCGACAAGCCACAGGGTGGACCCCAGCGCCAGCAGGACGCCGGCGCGGGCCTGGATCGGCGTCTGGCGGAAGTCCCGGCGATTGCGGAACAGGGCACCCCACAGTGTGGCACCACTGGCGAGGGCGGTCGCAGCGGCGGCCACCCCGAGAAGGCTGGCTCGGCTCCACCAGGGCGCGCGCTCATACACCTGGGTGTTGAGCGCCGTCAGCATCCGAGCCGCGCGGTCGCGTTCGATCTTGAACACCCTGCGCTCGTATCCCGTATCCGAGATGAAGAGCCCCGACTTCGGCGAGCCTTCCGGGACCCAGGTCTGGGAGCCCCCCCCCTCACGCGTTACCAGACGGCCTTCCCGGGTCACCTGCACGGTCAGGCCACCATTCAGGCGATCCAGCATGCCCTCAAGGCCTGAATAGGCCCGGCGTGTCCCGAGGTAACGGCCTTCATAGAGGGCGCGTTCGGCGTAGAGCCCCGGCGCCGCCGGACGCGGCCAGGCCGTGGAATTCTGCCCAACCTGCTCCACCACCCGGGCAGCAAACCTCTGGGTGAGAACCCGACCTGTGCTGGTGTTGGTACTGATGAAGATCCCAAGGCGAAGTTCCGGAACAATCGTCATGTTGGTCATGAAGGTCTGGGTCGCCCCATCATGGCCATAGCCGGAAAGCCCCCCGGGAAGCGCATAGGCGATGAAGCCGCGTCGCCAGCCGTTAATCCCGGGCGGGGTGCGCCTGAGGGGTTGGGTGAGGGCCTGGTTTGTCGCCTCGCCCCAGACGCGGGTCTCGGCCCTGACGCCGCCGCCCAGCAGGGTGATCATGTAGCGGGCCATGTCCTCAGCGGTAGAGGAGGCTGAACCGGCCGGGGCGACCTGGCCGATGTACTCGAAGGGTTCGGCACGCAACCCGACCCCGGTCCAGGAAAACCCACTGGAGATGTCCGCGGCCAGGGCCGGGGCCAGGGGGGCCGGAAGGTCCTGCCGGGCCGGATGCGGCTCACGGAAGCTTGTCCGCGCCATCCCCATGGGTTCGAACAGGCTCTCCTCGGCCAGGCGCTCGAAGGTCTTGCCCGAGGTCCATGCCGCCGCCTCTCCCGCCAGGGCGGCGCCATAGTTGGAATAGCTGGAGAGAACGCCCACTGGCCGTACCCGGCGCGGCCGCTCCTGGCGGAGATAGACGGCGAGGGGGCGGATACGTGCGGGGTCCCGCTCGAAGAGGTGCCCGAGGGCCCGGTCCTCAAAGCCCGCCGAATGCGACATCAGGCTCTCCAGCGTCACCGGGCCTGAATAGCCCTGGTCGCGTACCTGAATGGCTTCCGGCAGGAACAGGTTGACGGGCGCCTGCAGGCGCAGTCGCCCGGCCTCCGCCTCCTTCAGGACCGTCAGCCAGGTAAAGGTCTTCGAAACCGAGCCCAGGCGGAACAGGGTCCGGTCGGGATCCACGGGTCGCCAGGGATCGAGCGAGGCCGCGCCATAGCCCTTCTTCAAGACAATCCTACCGTCCTGGACGATCGCCACTGTCGCGCCAGCGATATGGTCCTGGACCAGGGAGTCGCGGACGAGACCGTCGACGAAGGCTTCCAGCCCGCGATCCTGTGCGGCGTCTGCCGGCCTTGTTTCCGGCGCCTTGGCGGCTCCTGCGGACGTCCGTGTCGAGGCCGGCTTCGCGGCGACGGTGGCGCCTACGCCCGCTGTCGGGCCCGGAGCCGCAGGCGCACGCCAGGGAGTCGCCAGGGCCAGCATCAGGGTCAGCGCCGCGAACAGGCGGGGCGTGGAGGAACTCATGGGGGAGGGGCCCGTACCGGAAAGGCGTAGAGGGGCAGGACGGGCCTCAGTTGCGGGCCGATGAAGAGTTGAGGCTCCGAGGGTGGGCGAGCCCCCTCCTTGATCTCCCGCTCGGCGACGCAGACCTGGACCTGGGCGGCGAGGGACGCAAAGTTCCTGGCCGACGGCGTGCTCTGCAGGAAGCACTCGTCGAAGAAGGGATACCGGTTCGACTGCCCGCAGCCGAAGGAGGTGCGGTCGGGGCGCGCCGCGGTCAGGACCATGCGGTTCGGCGCGCTCAAGTCGGGCACGAAGACGCCGGAGAAGCAGGCTGAAATCACCGCAATGGTCGGCCGGGTCCCACAGGTCCTGTTCAGCATGGCGGCAAGAATGTCGGGTGGCAGGATGGACTGGTCGACAACCACGCCCTGGGGTGCCCCGTGCGATGTGAGATAAAATAGGCAGCCTTCCGGCCCGCCCGAGGTGAGCTTGGTCAGTCCGTCGAAGATCGCCCGGATATCGGACTTACCGGGATGGTCCTTGGCGTAGCGTTCTGGCCGGACCGAGTATTGCAGGATGTTGGCTGGCGAAAAGCCGAGGCGGACGAGCTCGGCGGAGACATCATGCCGGGCGTTGTCGAAGGCCTCGGTCGCGCCCCCGCCAGACCCGCGCCAGTCGCCGGCGATGACGACGGCCGCCCAGTTTCCGAAGGTGGTGTCGGCCGCCTGCGCCCGCCCTGGAAGGGCCAGGAACAGGGTGACCAGGAGCAGGATGAGCGCGCGCGCGGAGGACATTCAGCTCTTGTAGGATTTGAAGGGCGTGGGGACTGCGGTCCCGGTGGCCTTGGCCAGAATCCGGCCCTCGGGGTCATAGAGTTCGCCCTCGGTAAACGCCAGGGTCCGCCCCCACTTTGCGACCCGGCCGACGCCGCGGATCGGGCCCGGCAGGGCGGGGCGGAAGAAGGAGGTCTTCATCTCTGCGGTTGGGGCGACATGCGTCATGCCAGAGGCGACCATACAGGCCACCGACATGCACTCGTCGAGCATGGCGCAGAGGTATCCACCCTGGATCTGTTTCATCGGATTGAGCAGGAGCTCGGCGCGGGCCTCGAAGGCGACCTCGACAGACTTGTCCGCCTGGCTGACCGCGACAATCCGGAACCCCAGGGTCTGGGAGCCGGTCGGCTGGTTCTTTGTCCTCTGGAACCGGGCCAGGATGGCCTCGTCCGTCAGGGGTTCCGGGGTGTCTGCCGGGCGGGTCTCCGGTGGGATCTCTGACACGGTATGAAGCCTCACTTCTTTCGGAATTGGTCGAGGGAAATGACCTTCGGAGAGCCAGGCTCAGGCTCCGGACCTGACTCCGGTACGATGGATGCGACCGGTGACGGTGCGGGGGCGGGCGCCGGCCCGGCGGCTTCGGCCTCGAACTGCAGCAGGAACTGTACGCTGGGATCGTAGAAACGGCTCATGGCGGCATAGGGCACTGTCACCCTCTGCGGCCGGCCGCCGAACTTGAGCGTCACGGAAAAACCGACTGCGTCCAATTCGAGGTCCCAGAACTGGTGCTGCAGGACAATGGTCATCTCGTCCGGGTAGCGCGACAGCAGGTCTTCCGGCCCTTCGACGCCGACGGCCCCTGTCTTGAAGGTCAGGTAGAGATGATGAGCGCCCGGAAGCCCCCCGGGCTGGCCAGCCCGGATGAGAGCGGCGCGGACAACCCCGCGCAGGGCCTCCTGGGCCATGGCCTCATAGTTCATGAGGTCCTGGGCGGGTGGTTCCTGAGCCATTTGGGTCCTGTCCAGAGGTCGTTCGACAAACTAGCGCCCCCGGAGCCCCGCGCAAGGTTCCATCCCCCACCCCGGTGAAGGGTCAGGAGTCTTTGTCACAGGTCCGTCTCCGGGAAGGTGGAGGGGTTCTGTTGCCGGGCCCCCTCCCGGCCCCGCCTGACGCTGCTAAGACGCCAGGGCTTCAGGTCGAAACCCGTCGGGTCGCTTACGCGGCCAGACGAACCTCTCCAGCGAAGTTATCGTTCGCATTTAGATTAAAGCCCGAAACGGTGGGCCAAGCCGGAAGAAAGCAACACCTTTACACGTCTGTCGATGCTGATCGGCCCCGCATTTCCCCGCCAAGGCGAGGGAAGGAGTTTGGTGGAGCCGCCGGGAATCGCACCCGGGTCCAGTCCGCTTATTTCGTGCGCGTTTATCCCCATAGTCCGGCGAACCGGACAGTTGTCATATAGTGCAGGCAGGCTGAATTCTCAATCCCCCAACGGCTCCGACGGCCCTGCGGCTGGTTTCGTAAATTCCCTGTTCACCAAATCCCTGGATTGGCGCAAGCTGGATCGACAAACTAGGGAGGGCTTCATGTCCAAGATGTTAGCGGAATTCATTGGCACGCTTACGCTCGTGCTGTTCGGATGCGGCTCGGCGGTTCTCGCCGGAGCTGACAACGTCGGCCAGCTCGGCGTTTCTCTCGCCTTTGGCGGTGCGATCATCGCCATGGCCTATGGCATTGGCCCGATCTCGGGCTGCCACGTAAACCCCGCCGTCAGCCTGGCCGTCTTCATCGCGGGACGCATGAACCTGCGCGATATGCTCAGCTACTGGGTGGCCCAGTTCGCCGGGGCGCTGGCGGGCGCCGCCATCCTCGCCGCCATCGTGGGCTCCACGGCCCATCTCGGTCAGAATGGTTGGGGTCCGGGGTACCTTGGTGAGTACAGCCAGCAGTCAGCCCTGATCTTCGAGATCGTGATGACCGCCCTGTTCGTCATCGTGATCCTGGGTTCGACCTCCGAAAAGGCGTCGCCGGGTTTCGCGGGCCTCGCCATCGGCGTGACCCTGGCTGTGATCCACATTGTCGGTATTCAGGTCACGGGCGTCTCGGTCAATCCAGCCCGCAGCTTCGGACCGGCCATCCTTGCGGGTGGCCAGGCCCTGTCTCAGCTGTGGCTGTTCTTTGTGGCACCGGTCATCGGCGCCGTGATCGGCGCCTCCCTCTACAGGGTTCGCCTGCTCTCGTGATCTGAGCGACAGGTCTAGACGACGGCCCGGGTGGAAACGCCCGGGCCGTCTGCGTTTCAGAGGGTCTCGGCGCCCCGGGTAATCGACAGAACCCCGGTCCGGGCCAGCTCGACCAGCCCCAGGGGGCGCATGAGGTCGATGAACTTGTCGATCTTCGATGAGGGCCCGGTCACCTCGAATATGAAGCTGTCGATCGTCGTGTCCAGGACCTTGGCCCGGAAGATCTCGCTGATCCTCAGGGCCTCGACCCGCTCGGCGCCGACCCCGCGAACCTTCACCAGTGCCAATTCCCGCTGCAGTCCATTGGGATCGCGGGTAACGTCCTGGACGTGGCGCGCCGCCACCATCTTTTGAAGCTGGGCTTCGATCTGGGTCAGAACCTGCGGGGCACCGCGGGTGACGATCGTGACCCGGCTGGTGTGAGCGTTCCGGTCGGTCTCCGCCACCGTCAGGCTCTCGATGTTGTAGCCGCGGGCCGCGAACAGGCCGACAAGGCGGTGCAGGACACCCGGCTCGTTGTCCACCAGGATAGCGAAGGTGGCCAGGCTCTCGACCTGCTCGGCATGGTCGAGATCGTAAACGGAGGCGGGTTGAGGGTCGGTCATGGTCGGGGTTCCCTGATCTTTGGGCGAGGTGTCACAAGCCGGCGCGGTGGGCAAGGGCTGGCGGCGGCCTCGGCTAATGTGACAGTTGCGTGAATGCACAGCCAGATCAGCCGGGAATTGGCTGCAGTGGCTCGGGACGGGGGGTGGATAATGGTCGGAAAGTTTGTACGTCCTGAGCTGGGGCCTCTGGGAACCGGGCGCCTGGCCCAGTACGCGGCCCTGGTCTGGCGGCCCCCCGCGTCCGGCGGCATCGAGGTCCTGCTGATCACCTCCCGTGAAACCCGTCGCTGGGTGGTGCCGAAGGGTTGGCCGGTCAAGGATCTCAAGCCGCACCAGACAGCGGCCCGGGAGGCCTGGGAGGAGGCTGGCGTGGAGGGCAGGACCGGGGCCCGCAAGATCGGCGTCTTCGACTATGACAAACGGCTGTCCAGCGGTGCTCTCCAGCCCGTCAGGGTCAAGGTCTATCCGCTCCGTGTCGAGACCGAGCATGACGAATGGCCCGAGGCCGGCCAGCGGGAAAGGCTCTGGCTGGCACCGGAGGAAGCCGCTGGCCGCGTCGACGAACCGGGGCTGTCCCATCTGCTCGCCGGATTCGCCAAGGTGGCGAGCTGAGGGTCAGACCCTGCGTGCGGTGATCGGCAGGGGATTGCGCAGCATTTCGCCCTTCATGGTCCCGACCCCGGCGGTCGGCGAAACCGGCAGGGCCATGATCTTTTCCACCGTCTCCATCCCCTCCACCACATAGCCGAAGCAGGCGAAGCCCAGGTTATCGCCGGGCCCCGAGGGATCGGCGTCGAGATAGCTCTGGTCGCCAGCGCAGATGAAGAAGTCCGAAGTCGCCGTTCCGGGCGCCCGCCGCCCCATGGAGATGGCGCCATTGGTGTGCTTGAGCCCGGTCCGGGCCGTGGACTCGTGGCGGACCGGGGGCAGGATCCAGGCTGGATCGTTCTGCAGGCCGCCCTGGATCACCCCGTAGTCGAAGGTCTTGGACCCCGGCGGAACGGAGCGCCGGTAAAAAGTCCCATGATCCATGCGGCGTTCGACGACATAGCGGAGGAAGTTGGCCGTCGTTGCGGGGGCCTTGTCACCCCGCAGTTCCAGAAGGATGTCGCCGAGCTTTGTTGAAAGCCGGACCCTAACCAGGCCGGGACTACCCGCGGCGAGTGCGGGGCCTGCGGCCAGGAGGACGGCGGCCAGGACTTGGCGGCGTCGGATCATCGGGACCTCCGTTGGGAACCGGAGCTTAGCCCGCGTCGGACACCTGGAAAAGCGCTGAGGCTCAGCCCGGCTCGACCTCAAGGGCCGCAGCCACCCTCACCCCCGCCCAGCGGTTGAGCACTGCGAAGAGTTTGGCCGGGACGATCGGCTTGCCGATGTGGTCATTCATGCCGGCGCGCTCAGCGGCGTCCACATGTTCCGGCAGGACATTGGCCGAAAGGGCGATGATCGGCGTGGTGCTGTTCTCGGGCGACAGGCGGCGGATCGCCCGAGTGGTCGCAAAGCCGTCCATCCCCGGCATCTGCAGGTCCATCAGGATCAGGTCGAAGGTCTGCCCCACGGCCAGAGAGACCGCCTGTGCGCCCCCGGACGCCTCGTGCACCTGCTGGCCAGCGGCCTCAAGGAGCGCGCGGACGATCTCGCGGTTGGCGTCCAGGTCGTCGACGACAAGGATGCTGAGGCACTCCCCGGGGGCTTCCTCTACGGCGTCCGGCTCAGTCTGGAACACCGGAGGTTCGGAAGCCGGCGCCCGGATGTCGAATGTGAAGGCCGAGCCGGCGCCTGGCGTCGAGGTGGCGCGGATCTCGCCGCCCATCAGGCCGGTCAGCTGGCGACAGATCGAAAGCCCCAGGCCTGTGCCCCCGTAACGGCGGCTGATGGAGCCGTCGGCCTGGGTAAAGCGCTGGAAGAGGAGTTCAAGTTGCTCGGGATTGATTCCGACGCCTGTATCCCTCACCGAGATTTCCAGTGCCGCAGTCTTTGCGTCATGCCTGGCATGGATAACGACCGAGCCCCTCTCGGTGAACTTGATGGCATTGCTGAGGAGGTTGGACAGGACCTGGCGCAAACGACCGCAGTCCGCGAGGACGTAGTCGGGCGCAGGCTCGGCAATACGGACCTCCAGTTTCAGGCCCTTGGCTTCCGCCCGCTCCGCGAACAGGCCCGTGGTCTCTGTGAGGAAGTCCCGGAGATGGAACGGCGTCGGGTCAAGCTCCACCTGGCCGGCCTCGAGCTTGGAGAAGTCGAGGATGTCGTTCACGACAGCCAGAAGCGCTTCACCGCTGGAGATCACCTTTCCGATGTAGCCGAGCGCCGCCGAAGACTGGCCCGGAAGCTGGGCGAGCAGACCTGAGAAGCCGATCACCCCGGTCAGGGGGGTCCGGATCTCGTGGCTCATATTGGCCAGGAACTCGCTCTTGGCCTCGGCCGCGGCCTCGGCGCGGGACTTGGCCTGGCGCAGGTCCGCCTCCAGTTCATGCCTCCGTGTCACGTCCCGGAAGTTGATCACCGCCGATCGCGCCCGGCCATCCGGACCCCGGATGGCGCTGGCCTTGCCTTCAAGCCAGACATGCTCAACCGGGCGGCCCGGGCTCAGGAACCTGAATTCGCCGCGAAGCTCGCTCTCGCTTTCCTCGTCTTCGAAGGTCCGGATCATCAGGCGCGTGACCTCGCCGTGGTCATCTGGATGGACGTAGTCCATGGCCGGACGGCTGACCATGTCGTCTGCGGTGTAGCCCAGGGTGGCGACCGAGGGCGAGGCGTAGAGGATCCTGCCGCCAGGGCTCAGCCAGATCACGATGTCGGTCACATTGTCGGCGAGCAGGCGGAGCTGGGCCTCGCTCTCGGCCAGGGCCTTCTCCCGGGTGCGGGCCTCAGAGATGTCCAGGGTGACGCCGAAGATGGCACCGACACGACCGGACGCACCGATTTCCGGGCTGATCTGGGTCAGCATCACCTTCCGGCGGCCATCCCTCAGGGTGGCCTGGGTCTCGATGCGCATAGGCTGCTTTGAATTGATCACCTCGCTGACCATTTCCCGGACCCGGGTCTGGTCAGCGGGATCATGCAACAGCAAGATGTCGTTAAGGTTAGCGGCACCCCCGGACTTGTCCCAGCCGTAGAGGTCAAAGAAACCATCTGAGAAGCTTGCTTCCGCGGTCCGCATGTCGAGCCGAAAGTGTCCTGATCCCACCAATTGTTCCGCAAGCAGGGCGACCCTGTGCGCATCCGCGACCTGAACGGTTTTGTCCTGGCTCTCCGCCAGGACCCGCACATATGAGCTTCGGCGCTCCTGAAGTGTCACGTAGACCGCACTCAGGGCCGCCAGGATAAAGACCAGTCCAGCGATGTCCGCCAACGCCAACCCGATTTCGCGCGCCAGGACATGCTCGTAGAAGAGGTTAGCCTGACGCCAGAAAAAGGCCATGAGGACCGGGCCGAACCGGATCCAGAGCTGGTCTGTGCGGCGATAGTCGACCACGATGGCGCGGAAGGCCATGGACCCCCAGAGCGCGACGGCCACGACGGTCGCATCCTTAAAGGGGAACGATAAGAGATAGAGACCTAGTGCCACCCCGGCGAGGCTCCGCGCCAGCTCCAGAAGGTCTCCCAGGCGGCGGCGTTTAAGCCCGCCCGCCGTGACGAGGTATTCCGCCGCTGCAGTGGCGATAACGAAGGCCAGCCAGGCGAGCGCCATCTGGGTCCCGACGTAGGGCGCGGCCGCGACCGCGACCGCTGTCGCGGCCAGGGAATCCTGGCCGCCGCGGTCAGAGATCACGCGCCGGACCCGCCTGCCCAACGCTTCCCGGCGTGGGTTTGATTTCAGAACTTTGATTTGCTTCGGCATCTCGCCAGGTTCCGGCGTCCGATCCGACCGGCTCCCGAACGTCCGGTCTGGACAGAATGGGTCTCAACCGTGAAGAAAAGCTTGTCCTTCGGCGATTGTTCCCAATCCAGGCTGTCGGCCCCTTGAACGCGGAGATCAGGAAATGGCGATTTCACTTTATGACGTGAGCGTAGGCTCCATGCTTCAGACCGTCGGCGCCGTATCCGCCTTCCTCGAGAAGGGCCGGGCCTGGAGCCAGGATGCAGGGATCAGCGTCGATGCGATCGTCGAGGCGCGCCTGGCGGATGACATGTTCCCCTTCCGCTTCCAGCTCCTCTCGGTCGTCCACCACTCGATCAACGCCATCGAGGGCGCCCGGGCCGGCGTCTTCGGGCCCCCGGCGCCCCAGGATCTCGACTATGCCGGCCTGCAGGGCCTGGTCGACGACGCCCACACCCGCCTGAAGGCCCTGTCGGCTGACGAGGTCAACGCCCTGGAGGGCCGCGAGGTGATTTTCAGGATCGGGCAGTCCCAGATCCCCTTCACCGCAGAAGGCTTCCTGATGTCCTTCTCGCTTCCAAACCTGCATTTCCATGCCGCGACCGCCTACGACATCCTCCGGCATAAGGGCGCGCCCCTGGGCAAGCGCGACTATCTGGGCGCCATGAAGATCAAGGCCTGACCTGGGCGGAGGCGGCGGCCTTCACCTGGGAGCGCTGGCGGATCGCCCTTGAGGCGGCAAAGCCGTCCATCCCGGGCATCGGCAGGTCCATCAGGATGATGTCATAGGGCTGGCGCATCGCCAGGGTGATCGCCTGGGGCCCGCTCGAGGCCTTTCCACCCTCTGCAGGCCTGCCCGCTGGCAGGCCCGCCGTGGGTCACCGGAGGTCCCCCGGGGTTGACCCCTTGGCACCCTCGGGGCAGCGTGATTCCAATACTGGATGGGGAGGCGGTCATGAGTGACGTGAAAGAAAATCTGGAGGTCCTGCGCGAGGGTGCCCTCAAGGGTTTGGAGACGCTTCGGGGCGCCTCGGGGTGGGTCATAGGCGTCGGCTGCGCCCTGATCGTCCTCGGCGTCGCCGCCCTCTTCTCGCTTGGGGTCGCCACCGCCGCCACGGTAACCCTGGTGGGTGTCGCCATGCTCCTCGCCGGCGTGGTGGAGGTGGTGCATGGCTTCCGCCAACGCGGGACGGGCCGCATTGCCTTGTGGATCCTGCTGGGCGCTCTCTACATCGCCTGTGGCGTACTGGTCCTGAGGAACCCCGTCCTGGCGGCCGGTGTCCTCACCCTGATGCTCGGAGCGGCCCTGATCGCCTCTGGGGTAGTCCGCGTCGGCATCGCCCTCCAGGTCCGTCAGGTCACCAAGGCCTGGGGATGGCTGGCCGCCTCAGGGGTCGCGACTGGCGTCCTGGGTGGCATCATCCTGTTGCGCTGGCCGGCCTCCAGCCACACGACCCTGGGTCTTCTGCTTGGGCTTGACCTGCTGTTCGCAGGCCTTGGCTGGCTCCTGGTCGGTCTGGCCCTGCGACGCCTGACCGCAAGGGTCGCCCACTGATCGGGGCACCAATTGATCGGGACGTATGTGTAACGAATACCAGCTGAAGGTCCGGCGCGCCGACTATGACGCCGCCTTCCGGGGGGCGGGGCTCGATGTCCTCTGGTCGGACGCCGAGCCCAATCGTCCGCCCGACAGGCCCTTCAGGCCAACGGACCGGGCGCCGATCCTGCGCCGCACCCGCGACGGAGCCGGGCTCGAGGGGCTGGAGGCGCGCTGGTGGCTGGTGCCTGGCTTCCACAGGGGCTCCGTTTCCGACTGGAAGGCCATGTGCACCAACGCCCGGATCGAGACGGCGGCGACGGCCGCCTCCTTCCGGGAGGCGGTTCGCACGGGCCGCTGCCTGGCACCCGTGACCTCGGTCTTTGAGTATGATGCCCCTCGCGGTTGGCGGAAGGGTCAGCCCAAGCGGCGCTGGGAGGTCTCCTGGCCCGAAGACGGGCCCTCGGGGCCTGTGCGGTTCCTCGCCGGCCTTTGCGCCCGGTCCCACCCCGCCGACCTGCCGGAAGGGCTGGACAGCTTCGCCGTCATTACCCGGCCGGCCGGCGCGGACATGGCCCGCATCCACGACCGCCAGCCGGTCATCCTGTCCCTCGCCGAGGGCCTGGACTGGCTGGACCGGGGGGCCCTCGATACCCTCCCGGCCCCAGGCCCGGCAGGCGACCTGACCCTCCGGGAAGCTCCCCGCTAGACCAGCCCCTTGCCGGTGTCGTCGATGATGGAGCCCAGGTCGCGGTTGTCCTCCGCCAGGATCATCTCGTTGTGCGCCTTGCCCGAGGGGATCATGGGGAAGCAGTTCTCATCCTTGGTCACGCAGCAGTCGAAGATGACCGGACCGGGATAGTCGATCATCTGGCGAATGGCGTCGTCCAGTTCGGCCGGGGTCCGGGCCCGCAGGCCCAGGCAGCCGAAGGCCTCGGCCAACTTCACGAAGTCGGGCAGGCTGGCCGAGTAGGAGTGTGAATAGCGCTCGCCGTGTAGCAGCTGCTGCCATTGGCGCACCATGCCCATCCACTCGTTGTTCAGGATGAAGATCTTGATCGGCAGGCCGTACTGAATGGCTGTCGACATCTCCTGCATGGTCATCTGCACGCTGGCGTCGCCGCCGATGTCGATGACCAGGCTCTGCGGATGCGCCAGCTGGACCCCCACGGCGGCGGGCAGGCCATAGCCCATGGTACCAAGCCCTCCGGAGGTCATCCAGCGGTTCGGCTCGTCGAAGTGGAAGTACTGGGCCGCCCACATCTGGTGCTGGCCCACTTCGGTGGTGATGTAGACATCCTTATCCCGGGTCAGGGCATAGAGCCGCTCGACGGCGTACTGTGGCTTGATGCTGTCGGCTGAGGGCGTGTAGCTGAAGGACTTGCGCGCCCTCCAGGCCTCGATCTGCCGCCACCACTCGGACAGGGCGCCGGCGTCGCAGGACAGGCTGCGGGCCTGCCAGACGGCGATCAGGTCTTCCAGCACGCTGCCGGCGTCGCCGATGATGCCGATATCGGCACGGACGTTCTTGGAGATCGAGGACGCGTCGATATCGATATGGATCTTGCGCGAGCCGGGCGAGAAGGCGTCGAGCTTGCCGGTGACCCGGTCGTCGAAGCGCGAGCCGATGGCCACCATGACGTCGCAGTCATGCATGGCGTTATTGGCTTCGAAGCTGCCGTGCATGCCCAACATGCCAAGCCACTTGTCGTCGGAGGCCGGGAAGGCACCCAGGCCCATCAGGGTCGAGGTGACCGGCGCGCCGGTCAGGGCCGCGAATTCCCTCAGCAGGGTAGAGGCCCGGGGTCCGGCGTTGATCACGCCACCGCCGGTGTACAGGATGGGGCGGCGGGCACCGGCGATCATCTGTGCCGCCTCGGCGATCCGGGCCGGGTCGCCCTGGGTGCGGGGGCGGTAGTTGTGGGCGTGCACCACCTCGTTCGGTCCCTGGTAGGCGGCCTTGCCGAACTGGACGTCCTTGGGGATGTCGATGACCACGGGTCCCGGCCGCCCGGAGGTGGCGATGTGGAAGGCCTCGTGCAGCACCCGGGGCAGGTCCGCCGGAGTCTTGACCAGGTAGTTATGCTTGGTGATGGACCGGGTGATGCCGATGGTGTCGCACTCCTGGAAGGCGTCGGTGCCGATCAGGTGGGTGGCGACCTGGCCGGTGATGACCACCAGGGGAATGGAGTCCATCAGGGCGTCGACGATGCCGGTGATCGCATTGGTGGCGCCAGGACCCGACGTCACGAGGACCACGCCGGGCTTGCCGGTCGAGCGCGCATAGCCCTCTGCGGCATGGGTCGCCCCCTGTTCGTGCCGGACCAGGATGTGCTGCAGGCGCGGCTCGTTGAAGAGGGCGTCGTAGATGGGCAGGACCGCCCCGCCCGGATAGCCGAACAGGACCTCAACACCCTGGTCCACAAGGGCGCGCACGACGATCTCGGCCCCTGTCAGGATTTCTGTATCGGCGTCGGTCGGGGTCAGGGTCTGGGTGGTCATGGGAGTCGGGGTCCGAAGGGGGTGGGCGAAAGAGAGGGGGCGTGGGCAACAAAAAGGGCCCTCAAGGGGCCCGGACATATGCGACCGTTCGCGGCTGACGGTGTCAGTCCGCGGCAGGTCGCCTGGAAAGTACGAGGGCGCGACGCATGTGTCGTCTCCAAAAAACGTAGGATTGGCTAGTGCCATGCCCCTGTCAGGGCGTCAAGTCAGGGTTCAGCGCAAGAAATGACCTCCATTGCGCCTCGGCTTCCAGGTCGGTGATCGTCGGCCAACTGGCCATCCGGCCCCTCAGCCAGACCTCCTGACGTTTTGCATAATTGCGGGTTTCCTGCCGGCCGGCGTCGAGGGCGGCGTCCAGGGACAAATCGCCTGCAAGGTGGGCGGCCAGGGGCCGCAGGCCAACGGCCTTCATGGCGGGCAGGGCCGGGTCCAGCCCCCGGGCGACCAGGTCGCGGACCTCCTCAAGGGCACCCGAGGCGGCCATGGTGCCGAACCGGGCATCGCAGCGCGCGTACAGGTCCGGCCGCGGCGGCATCAGGCGTACGGACCGCCACGCCCCGGGGGTGAGCCCGCCCCGGGTTTCCGCCTGCCAGTCCGAGAGCGCCTTCCCTGTGGCGAGGAAGACTTCCAGGGCCCTGACCAGCCTCTGGCGGTCCCCCAGCAGGATCCTTTCCGACGCGGCCGGATCAACCTGGGCCAGCCGGGCCCGGAAAGCTGGCTCCCCTCCGGTGTCGAAGGCTTCCGTCGCCCGGGCGCGAACGTCTGCAGGCACGGGGGGAATCTCCGCCAGGCCGTCGGTGAGAGCCGCGAAATAGAGGCCGGTGCCGCCCGCGATGATGGCGTCCTTTCCGGCTTCCCGGAGCCGGGCCAGGACCGCCTGGGCCTGGGCCAGCCAACGGCCCACGGACCCGCCGTCGGCCGCGTCCGCCACCCCCACCAGATGGTGTGGGACGCCGCGGCGCTCGGCGAGATCGGGGATGGCGGTCAGGACCGGCAGGTCGCGGTAGATCTGAAGGGCGTCGGCTCCGATCACCTCGCCGCCCACGGCCTCAGCCAGGCGGACAGCCAGGGCCGACTTGCCGCTTGCCGTCGGGCCGGCGATGAGCCAGATGCGGGACGCCATGGATCTTGCGCTCACCCTTGTCGGCCAGGACGCCGAAGTCTCCCGCCTCGCTTCCGACCGGGCGCAGGCAGGGCTTGCAGCCTGCGGTCTGTCCGTCAAGTCCGCGTCCGCCCTTGGCCCAACAGCCTGGGACCTTACCTTCGAGGCTTTCGACCTGGCCGGCCTGAAGGCCGTTGTCCGGTCCGCCCTCGGCGACCTGCCAGTGGACCTTGCCCTCCAGCCCCTCGCCGGACGGCGCAAACGGCTCCTGCTGGCCGACATGGACAGCACCATCATCGCCTGCGAATGCCTCGACGAGCTGGCGGACTTCGCCGGGCGCAAGGCGGAGGTCTCGGCCATCACCGAGCGGGCCATGCGCGGCGAGCTGGAGTTCGAGGGGGCCCTGCGCGAGCGGGTGGCCATGCTGGCCGGACTGCCCGAGGCGGAGCTGGAGCGCGCCTATGCCGAGCGTGTGCGCCTGAACCCCGGCGCCCGCACCTTTGTGGCCACACTGGCGGCCTCGGGCGCGCACTGCGTCCTGGTCTCCGGCGGCTTCGACGTCTTCACCCGCAGGGTCGCCGTCGAGGCGGGGTTCCATGAGGACCGGGCCAACCGCCTCCTCGTCAGCGAGGGTCGCCTGACCGGCGAGGTCGCCGAGCCCATCCTCGGGCGCGAGGCCAAGCTTGCCACCCTGGTCTCCGAGGCCGCCAGGCTGGGCCTGGACCTGTCCCAGACCGCCGCCATCGGCGACGGCGCCAACGACCTGGCCATGATCGAAGCCGCAGGCCTGGGCCTGGCCTATCGCGCCAAGCCCGTGGTCGCCGCCCAGGCCGACGCCCAGATCGACCATGCCGATCTCACTGCCGCCCTCTACTTCATGGGCTTCACCGAGGCGGAGTTCGTCCGGGACTGAGGCCTCAGGCCACCCCGAGGCTGCGCCGGACCAGGTCTGCAGCGGCATGCAGGTCGTCGACGATGCGGGCGCACAGGGTGTCCATCTCGTCGGTCGGCGCCAGCAGGTCCGGGACCATCACCGTCATCATGCCCGCCGCGGCCGCCGACCGGACCCCGTTGTGGCTGTCCTCCAGGGCCAGGCAGGCCGCCGGGTCCACCTCCAGGCGCCGGGCGGCGACCAGGAAGGGATCCGGATGCGGCTTGCCCCGGGCATAGTCCCCGCGGGCCGCCACGGCGTGGAACCGGCCCTCCAGTCCGTGCCGGCCCAGGTTGAAGGCCACGTCCTCATGCCGGGAGGAGGTGGCGATGGCCCGGGGCAGGGACAGGGCATCCAGAAGGTCGAGGAACTCGCGCACCCCCGACTTCAGGAAGTCCTGTCCCCGGGCGAGGGCGTGGAAGTGTTCCGTCGAGGCCGCCCAGAGGCCATCGACGTCGAAGTCCTCGCCGAAGTGGTCCAGCAGCAGGGGTCGGCTGGCCTCGCCCGGCAGGCCGATCAGGCTGTGGAAGACGGGTTCGGGCAGGTCGCGTCCCATCCCCCGGGCCGCAGCACCCAGGGCGTCGCGGTAGAGGGACTCAGTGTCGAACAGCAGGCCGTCCATGTCGAAGACGACGGCGCGGGGCGGGCGGGGCAGGGGCATGGCGTCCTTGTCGACCCTCGCCAGCCCGCCCGCAAGGGACCTGGCCCCTTGTCTTCCCTGTCCCGCGACTGGATATGGAGGCTTGACCCTAGGAGGGAACTCCGATGACCGCCGACGCTCCCATCGATCGCGCCACCCTCCTCGCCGCCCTCGACGGCATCCTGGACCCCAAGTCCGGCAAGGGCCTCAACGCCGCGGGCCTCGTCCGCGGCCTGATTCTGGCACCGGGCCGGGCCGGATTCATGCTCGAGGTCCCGGCGGGCGAAGTGGCCGACTACCAGCCTGTCCGTGACGCCGCCGAGGCCCTGATCGCCGGCCTGCCGGGCGTGGTTCGCGCCCAGGTGGTGCTGACCGCCGAAGCGCCGGCTGGCCGGCCCAGCGCCACGGTCACCCCCGTGGGCGCCGCGCCCCAGCGCCGGACCGCCGCACGGGTGTCAGAGGACCCTGCCGCCCGCCCGGCACCGTCCGGGGAGGCCGTCCGTCCCCCGCACGTCCGCCGGGTCATCGCCGTGGCCAGTGGCAAGGGCGGCGTGGGCAAGTCCACCATCTCGGTCAACCTGGCCGCCGCTCTGGCGGCCCGGGGCCTGTCCGTGGGTCTTCTCGACGCTGACGTCTACGGCCCCTCGGCGCCGCGGATGATGGGCCTGGACTCCCGCCCGGCCTTCAACGCCGACAAGAAACTGGTGCCCCTGGAGGCCTGGGGCGTGAAGGTCATGTCCATCGGCTTCCTGGTGGACGAAGGCTCGCCCATGATCTGGCGCGGACCCATGGCCTCCTCCGCCGCCCGTCAGATGGTGCAGGACGTGCTCTGGGGCACGGAGGCCGCACCCCTCGACGTCCTGGTGGTCGACATGCCGCCGGGTACCGGGGACATCCAGCTGACCCTGGTGCAGAAGCTGAAGATCGACGGTGTCCTCATTGTCTCCACCCCGCAGGAAATCGCCCTGATCGACGCCCGTCGGGCCGCCGCCATGTTCCGCAAGACCGAAACGCCCCTGCTGGGGGTGATCGAGAACATGGCCTGGTTCGAGGAGCCCTCCACGGGCGCCCGCATCCCGATCTTCGGGGAGGGTGGGGCCAGGGCCGAGGCCGTGCGCCTGGGCCTGCCCCTTCTGGCCGAGATCCCCCTGGAGACGCCCCTGCGCGCGGCCTGCGACGAGGGCCGGCCAGGGGTGCTCGCCCATCCCGACAGTGCCTCGTCCCGGGCCTTCACCCGGCTGGCGGCGGCGGTGGCCTGAACCCTGAGGCGCATGCGCCCCGGCCTGAAAGACATCAAATTGCTGCCCATCAGGGGGAGCTCCCGGCGAAGCTGGGTGAGGGGGTCTGCTGAGCCGCCGTTGACCCCCTCCGTCCCGGGGCTTTCGCCCCGGTCCACCTCCCCCTGGGGGGAGGAATTACAAAGCCGATTGCTCCCCCAAGGGGGAGCTCCGCGCGAGGCGCGGTGAGGGGGTCAACGGCTTCTCAGTTGCCCGTCTTCGGCTCCTCTCGCCGGGGGGAATTTGAGGCAATGCCAAGTGGGCAGGCCCGAGGGTTCCAGAACCTAGCTCCGGTCAACGGAGGAGTGACCCCCGGGCTCCCCGGTCAGGCCTTCCAGGACGGCGGCCTCCTCGTAGACGACGTCCGTGTGGCTGTCCCGCTCATCCAGCTGGCGGCGGATTTCCGCATGCCGCGTAGCGTCCAGCTTGTAGCCGATGAAGCAGGCGCCGGCGAGCATGACGAAGACAATGGGCCCGACGATGTAGGCCAGCTCCAAGCCCAGGATCTGCTGGGGCGTATTCTGTGCGCCGACCTTGGCGTCGTATCCGACCAGGGCCAGGACATTGAAGGTCAGGAAGATCGAGAAGGCCCCGGCCAGCTTGCTGGTGGCGCCGGTCAAGGCATAGAGCAGGCCGATCTGCTCTCGTCCGCCCTCCAGCCGCAGTTCATCGCCGATGTCGGCCGTAATCGCCCGCGTCATCACCCCGAACCCTGCGGCGAAGGCACCCTCGATGGCCATGGCCGGCACAAAGTAGGTGAAGTTTCCCTTAGGCAAGAACAGGAGGGCGATCAGGCCGAGGGAGTAGAGGGTGGTGGTCAGGATCAGGGCCCGGTGCTTGCTGATCCGGTTCGCCAGGGCCGCCGTCAGGGGCGCGCCGACGAAGCCGGCGACGATGTAGACCATCAGAAGAAGGCTCGCGCCAGTCTGGGTGAAGCCGCGCGAATTGGTAAAAAAGAACATGTAAAGGGCTGCCATCCAGCCCGGGCCGAGGGTCACGAGCAGGTCGGCGGCCAGGATCCGGATGACGTTGCCGCGGCTGAACAGCTTGGCGTAGTCCGCAAGCCTGAAGTGCTCGCCCTCATCGCGGTTGATGGTCTCGGGGGTCCGGACCAAGGTCACCAGGAGGCTGATCGGAATCATTGCGATCACAAACCAGCCGACGGCCTGGATCGGATTGAGCGCCTTGTGGGTCCCAGATCCCATGAGGATCGGGATCGCGAGGGCGGACAGGGAGCCGATCACGCCCACCGCTGTTAGCACGCCGAAGATCCTGGATCTCTGCTCATAGCTCTTGGCCAGGACCGCCGCCCAGGCCGAATGCGACAGGCTCATGATGGACAGCCCGAGGTACATCGCGAGAAGCCAGACGATCAGGTAGACCTGCGGCGCGCCCTTTGGGGCGTTGTAAAGCATGTAGACGGCAACGATCAGCAGGGGCGCGCCCGCCATCATCCAAACCCTGTAGCGCCCGAACCGGGACCGCGTCCGGTCCATGCCCAGGCCGATTATCGGGTCCAGCCAGATGTCAAGAAGCCGGACGATGCCGAAGGCACCCCCGACCACGGCCAAGCTCACGCCAAGCTGGCTGGCGAAGTAGGGCGGCAGTTGCACCCCTACCGAAAGGCTCAAGGCCGACAGTGGAAGGCTGATTGCCGCAAAGGCCATGGCCGCGGGAAGGCTCAGGTTTCCGTTCGCCGGCGACCGGTTGACCGTGGACACTCTGGACTTCTCCCAAGCAGCGCTCGGTCTTGCCGAAGCGTGCGGAAATAGGCCGGGTTCTCCTGCATTGGGCAAGGGGAAAACGCCGGCCACCCGATCGGTGGGGCTTAGCCGCCCTGCATCTTGCGGAAGAACTTCCCGCTCTGCTCGCCGCCGTTCACATAGGCCTGCTGGCCCGTGGGATCGGTGATGCGGGCGAAGTTGTCGCGGACCTCCTCGACCGACAGGCCGCCCTCACCGAGATAGACCCCCTCGGTCTCGTAGATGCGGGCCTGGGCGAAGGCGCCGGCGCCGGCGGTCATGACGACCCCGGTGGGGGCCTCTTCCGACACCAGGTAGACCACGGCCGGGGTCACGTACTCCGGCTTCAGCTTGGCCAGGACCTCGGCCGGCATCAGATTCTCGGTCATCCGGGTGGCGGCCACGGGGCTGATGGCGTTGACGTGGATGTTGTTCTTCTGGCCCTCGATCTTCAGCGTATTCATGAAGCCGATCAGGGCCAGCTTGGCGGCCCCATAGTTCGACTGGCCGAAGTTGCCGTAGAGGCCGGTGGAGGAGGTGGTGACCACGATCCGCCCGTAGTTCTGGGCCTTCATGATCTCCCAGACCGCCTTGGCCGGCTTCACCGAGCCCATGACGTGGACGTTCATCACCGCCTCGAAGTCGGCGATCTCCATCTTCGAGAAGGTCTTGTCCCGCAGGATGCCAGCATTGGCGACCAGGATGTCGATCCGGCCCCAGGCGTCCATGGCCTGCTGGACCATGTGGGCGACGCCGGCGTCGTCGGTCACCGAGCTGCCGTTGGCGATGGCCTCGCCACCGAAGGCCTTGATCTCGGCCACCACTGCCTCGGCTGCAGCCGAGGAGCCGCCCGAGCCGTCGACGGACCCGCCGAGGTCATTGACCACCACCTTGGCGCCGCGCCGGGCCAGTTCCAGTGCATGCTGGCGGCCGAGGCCCCCGCCTGCGCCGGTGACGATCGCAACCTTACCGTCGAAACGGATGTCAGCCATGAGAAGGCTCCTGCTCAGAGTTGAAGTCGGGGCGGGTTGTGCGGCGGGCGCGGCCGGGCGTCAAGCCGGCCCGACGGCCCGGGGCGCTGGCTTTAGGAACCGCACCAGCACCCGCTGGCCGATCAGCAGGGGCGCGTCTGTGGCGCTGACCACGACCTCAACCACGCGTTCGTCCTTCCGCTCGGAGGGATCGTCGGACTGTAGCTTTCGCGCGCCGAAGACGGCCGAGATGCGCACAACGGAGCCGGTATAGCGCTTCGCCGGGTCGGCCTCGGGACTGATCTCCACCGCCTGGCCCACTGACACCGAGGGCAGGGCGCCTTCGGTCACCTCCGCCCGGACGATACGGGGGGTGCGCGGTTCGAGGTCAAAGAGGGTCGAGACGTTCAGGGTCGAGGCCCCGACACCCGGATTGGCGTAGCGCCGGGCGATCTGGCCGTCGACCGGGGCGCGGACCAGGGTCTGCTCGAGTTCGTATTGGGACTGGGCTAGGGCGGCCCTGGCGGTCACCACTGCGGCTTCCCCGGAGGCCAGGTCCGCCTCGGCCTGGCGCACCTGGTCGTCGGCCTGGTCCAGCTTCTGCCCGGCGACGAAGTTCGAACTCACCAGGGCCTGAAGGCGTTCACGCTCCCGGCGGGCCGTGGAGACGGTGACCTCAAGGGCACCGAGTCGCGCCCGGGCCTCGCTGAGGGCGGCGGAGGCGCGGCCGGCCGAAAGGCGCGGCTCCTCGTCCTCCTGCCGGGCCAGGATCTGGCCGCGGACCACGGCATCGCCCTCGTTGACCAGGACATCTCGGATGATGCCCGCCCGGCGTGCGGCGACCTGGATCATGCCGCCTTCCACATCGACCTTGCCATTGGCCGCCGCCGCGAAGGGCGAGGGCGCAGCGACCGCCTCTGCAGGGGCAGGCCCTGAAGGCGTGCGGCTGCGCCAGAAGGCGAAGCCGGCTCCTGCCGCCAGCAGGAGGGCGAGGGCCCAGGCCAGAGGATTGCGCAGCAGGCCTGTCATGGTGTCTCCGCTTCGGTTCCGGCGATCCGGCCATCCTCGATATGGATGACCCGATCCGCCCAGGCTTCAAGTCTCTGGTCGTGGGTGACGCAGATCACCGCCGCGTCCTGCTCCCGGGCCGCGCCCTGCAGGAGGGAGATGACCCGCTGGCCGTTCTCGCCGTCGAGGGCTGAGGTGGGCTCGTCGGCAAAGATCAGTCGCGGCTGCTTGGCGAGGGCCCGGGCAATGGCCACCCTCTGCTTCTCGCCGCCGGAGAGTTCCGCAGGGCGCAGGTTCAGGCGCGGGGTCATGCCCACGGCGTCCAGGGCGGCCTCGGCCTGGGCGCGGGCCGCCTTTGGGCTGCGCCCGGCAAAGCGCAGCACCTGGGAAACCTGCTCCAGGGCGGTGAGGGCCGGGAAGAGATTGAAGCCTTGGAAGATGAAGCCGCAGTTGGCCAGCCGGAACCTGTCGATCTCGGCTGGCCGGAGCGTCCAGAGATCCGCGCCCAGGGCGCTCACGCGCCCAGCGTCGGGCCTCAGCAGGCCAGACAGCACCGCGATGAGGGTCGACTTGCCCGAGCCCGAGGGGCCCATGACCAGGGTGATCTCGCCGCTCCGGGCCCAGAAGGCCGCATCATCCAATACCGTCAGGACCGTATTTCCCGATGTGTAGCGCTTGGTCAGGCCCTCGGCCTGGATGGCGATCGCGCCACTCATCTCAGCAGCTCCGCCGGCTGGCTCCGCGACAGGGCGCCCAGGGACAGGAAGCCAGAGACCAGGGCGATGGCCATCAGCAGGACGGCCACCTCGCCCACATAGGCCAGCGGCAGGCTCATCGCGATGTTGTTCAACCGCGCCGCCACCAGGACGCATCCCATCAAAAGGGCCGTGACCAGGAGGCCGGCGATCCCGACCCAGAAGGCCAGCTCCACCACCACTCCCCGAAGGGCACCCATCGAGACCCCCAGGGCCCTCAGGCTGGCGAATTCGCGGATATTCGAGGCCACGGCGCCCCTCAGCGTCTGAGAGGTGATGCCGATGCCGATCAGAAGCGCCAGCACCAGGGAGAAGCCCAGCAGGATGCCGACGACCTGTTCCTGCATGAATTCCGCCCCGTTGGCCCTGGAAAGGTCCTTTGGAAGCCAGGCTCGGTATTCGCCATTGGCCTGCGCGTTCAGAAAGTCACGGACCTCGGCGGCGCGTTCGGGGTGTTTCAGCTTCAGCAGGAGCAGGCCGCTCCGGTCGCCGCTGGTCAACATGCGCAGTCGGATCAGGGTGTCCCGGGACACGAAGGCGGTGGGGATCTCGATGTTCGCGTATCCCGTCACAGTCGCGGCGACCTGGAGGGTCTGCCCCCGCAGGATAACGGGATCGCCGACGGCGACGCCCAGTTTTTTCAGGGCCGAGGCGTCCACCACCACCGCCATCGGTGTCTCCAGGGCGCGCCGGGCCGCCTCCGGAAAGTCCGTCGGCAAGGTCACCGACCCGGGCGTAGGATCGACCATGGCGACCCGGGCGTAGGTGCGGACCTGTTGTCCGCCCGCCTGCGGGATGTTCGTCCAGTCGGCGATGTTGACCTCCCAGGTGTCGACCGCCGCCACCTCGGGATGCAGGTACATTCGCGGCCGGATCCGGCTGGGCACCTCTGCGACCGTAGTTCCCATCAGGCTCTGGGCCTTGGGGGGCATGATGACGATGTCTGCGGGGGACCGGTCGATGGTGGCGGTGTAGGCGGTGAGGATTCCCGTGACGAGGCCGACCTGCGAGAGGATCAGCACACCCGAGAAGGCGAGCGCCAGCACGGCGGCGAGATATCGTCGCCATTCGTGCAGCAGCGTGGCCAGGGCCAGGGACATCGTATCTCCGCGGGGAGTCTTCCCCGGCTGTACTCTCCCACCGTCTGCGTTAATTGAAGGTAAGGCTATCGTCTTGAAACCGTGACTTTGCGCCAGCGCCCCACCCCAGGGGGTGGCCCCGACGACCCGGGCTCGCTAAAAAGCGCTTCTGGTGCCCGTTCCGGGCCCGAACGGATGGTGACATGGACTTCAAGCTCGCTGGTGCCTTCCTGGCTGCCGCCCTCTGCCTCCCCGTCGCCGCCCGTGCGGACGAGGGCATGTGGACCTTTGATGCCTTTCCCGCCGCCAGGGTTGAACAGTCCCTCGGGGTGAAGATCGACCAGAAGTGGCTCGACCGCGTCCAGGCCGCCTCGGTACGCCTGACCAGCGGCTGCTCGGCCTCGGTGGTATCACCCGAGGGCCTTGTCCTCACCAACCAGCACTGCGTGATCGACTGCGCCCAGAACCTGTCGACCGGCTCGGCCGACTATGTGAAGGACAGCTTCCTGGCCCGCACCCGCGAGGAGGAGCGCGCCTGCCCGGGCATCCAGGCCGAGATCCTTCTGTCGATCATCGACGTCTCCGCAGACGTCTCCAAGGCGACCTCGGGCCTGCCCGGCGGCGACTTCATCAAGGCCCGCAACGCCGCTTACGCTCGCCTGGAAAGCGAGACCTGCAGCCGGGATCTCCAGACCCGCTGCCAGGTGATCAGCTTCTACCGGGGCGGCCAGCACAAGCTCTACCGCTACCGGAAGTATTCCGACGTCCGCCTTGTTTTCATGCCGGAATTGACCGCAGGTTTCTTCGGGGGAGATCCCGACAACTTCAACTTCCCGCGCTACGCCCTCGATGTTGGGTTCCTCCGGCTCTACGAAGCGGGCAAGCCGGTTCGTACGCCCCAGCACCTGACCTGGAAGGCCCGGGCGCCTGTGCCGGGCGAGGCGACCTTCGTCTCCGGCAACCCGGGCTCCACCGACCGCCAGCTCACCGTCGCTCAACTTGAGACCCAGCGCGACCTGGTCATCCCGGTCAGCCTGCTGCAGCGGTCCGAAATGCGCGGCCGGCTGATCGAGTTCTCCCGCCGCGACGTCGAGAGTCGCCGGATCGCCACCGATCCCCTGTTCGGTGTCGAGAACGGCTTCAAGGTCAATTTCGGTCGCCAGTTCGCCCTCAACACGCCGTCCCTTATGGATGCCAAGCGCGCTGAGGAAGCCGACCTGCGGGCGCGGGTCGCCGCCGATCCGGCCCTGGCCGCCCGCATCCGCGACCCCTGGTCCGAGATCGCCGCCATCCAGAAGGTCTATGCCGACCAGTACCTGCGCTTCCGCCAGCTCGAGGCGGGGTCGGGCGGGTCGTCCGACCTCTTCAACTTTGCCCATATCCTCGTCCGCGGCGCCCGCGAGCGCGGCCTGCCCAGCGCAGAGCGTCTTCCTGAGTTTGCTGACGCCCGCCTGCCCCTGATGGAAAAGCAGCTTCTCGACGCCTCGCCCGTCGATCCCGCCCTTGAGCAGCTGGAGATGGAGTTCTGGCTGCTGAAGACCCGGGAGTACCTGACCGCCGATGACCCGGCGACCAAGCTCCTGCTGGGCCGCGACAGTCCCGAGGCCCTGTCCGAGGCCCTCGTCTCCGGCTCAAAGCTGGGGGATCCGGCCGTGCGCAAGGCGCTGTGGCAGGGCGGTCTGCCAGCCATCGAGGCCTCAACCGATCCCATGATCCGCTACGCCCTGAAGATCGACACCGAGGCGCGGGCGGCCCGCAAGGCCTGGGAGACGCAGGTCTCTGCCCCCACTGAGGCCGCCGCCGCCCGCATCGCCATCGCCCGCTTTGCGGTCTATGGCGACAAGGTCTATCCCGACGCCACCTTCTCCCTGCGCCTGTCCTACGGGAAGGTCGCTGGCTGGACCTGGCGCGGGACCGAAGTGCCTGCGACCACGAAGATCGCCGGCCTCTACGAGCGCGCCACCGGTGCCGAGCCCTTCCGCGTGGCCGACCGCTGGCTGGCCGCCCGCGACCGGATGAAGCCTGACACCGTCTTCAACTTTGTCACCACCAACGACATCATCGGCGGCAATTCCGGCTCGCCGGTGATCAGCGCCAAGGGCGAAATCCTGGGTGCCGCCTTCGACGGGAACATCCATTCCCTCGGTGGAGATTACGGCTATGACGGAACCCTCAACCGGACGGTGGTGGTCTCCACTGCGGGCGCCACCGAGGCCCTGCGCCATGTCTACGGCGCCGAGGCCCTGGTCCAGGAGCTGGGCGTCCGTTAAGGGCGCCGATAAACTTAGAGGGGGAAACCGATGACCGACCTGTTCGCGCCCATGAGCTTCATCCGCGGTCCTGCGATGCAGAACCGGCTGATGCTGGCGCCGCTCACCAACCTGCAGAGCCATCCCGACGGGACGCTCTCGCATGACGAGCACCGCTGGCTCACCCTGCGCGCCCAGGGCGGTTTTGGCCTGACCATGACCGCCGCGGCCCACGTCCAGCGGATCGGCCAGGGCTTCCCCGGTCAGGTCGGCGTCTTCTCCGACATCCACATTCCCGGCCTCGCCCGCCTGGCCGAGGACATCCGCAAGGCCGGCAGCCTGGCCGTCGTCCAGCTGCACCACGCCGGCATGCGCTCGCCTGCGGCCCTGATCGGCGAGGCTCCGGTCTGCCCCTCAGAGGACGCCGACACGGGCTCCCGGGCCCTGACCCTCGACGAGGTCCACCAACTGCGTGACGACTTCATCGCTGCCGCCGTCCGCGCCGACAAGGCCGGCTTCGACGGGGTCGAGATCCACGGTGCCCACGGCTATATCGTCTGCCAGTTCCTCAGCGCCGAGACCAATCGCCGCACGGACGTCTACGGCGGCTCGCCCGAGAACCGCGCGCGCCTCGTCCTCGAAATCCTCGACGGCGTCCGCGCCGCCTGCCGCCCGGACTTCAACCTCGGCCTGCGCCTGTCGCCCGAGCGGTTCGGCCTCAGCCTGATGGAGGTCCGCGACCTCGTCGGCCGGCTCTTTTCCGAGGCCAAGATCGACTACCTCGACATGTCCCTCTGGGATTGCTTCAAGGAGCCGGTGGAGGAGGCCCATCGGGGCCGCACCCTGATGTCCTACTTCACCGACCTGCCGCGCGGGGACGTGCGCCTGGGCGTGGCCGGCAAGATCATGAGTGCCGCCGACGCCCGGGCCATGCTGGACGCCGGTGCCGACTTCGTCCTCCTCGGCAGGGCTGCCATCCTGCACCACGACTGGCCGCAGAAGGCCCGCGCCAACCCCGACTTCCGCCCTGTCAGCCTGCCCGTCACCCGCGCCCACCTCGAGGCCGAGGGCCTGGGCCCGGCCTTCGTCACCTACATGAGCACCTGGGCGGGCTTCGTCGATGGCTAGCGGCGGTTTCGAGGGTCAACGGCGCCTCAGCTGACCCCCTCCGTCCCGGGGCTATCGCCCCGGTCCACCTCCCCCTTGGGGGCGGAATTATGGGGCCCATTGCTCCACCTTAGGGGGAGCTCCGGGCGAAGCCCGGTGAGGGGGTCAGCGGAGTTGCAGCTAGGAGGTTGCGCCAGAGCCCCTGCGGCGTTCAACTGGCGCCCGCACCGGGGGAGAGACCAGGACATGTTCCGCGCAGAGAACGCCCAGAGCCTTCTGGGCCTCGCCGTCATCCTGGGCCTGTGCTGGGCCCTGTCCGAGAACCGCCGGGTCTTTCCCTGGAAGCTGGCGGCCCTTGCCCTCCTGATCCAGCTCCTGCTGGTCCTGGGTCTCTTCGGCCTGCCGCCCCTGCGCGCCGTGGTGGCCGCCCTTGGCCAGGGGGTCGAGGCCCTCGCCGCTGCCACCCAGGCGGGCGTCACCTTCGTCTTCGGCTATCTGGCGGGCGGGGAGGGGCAGCCCTATCCCGTCGCCAACGCTGGCGCCCTCTTCGTCTTCGCCTTCCGCGTCCTGCCCGTCATCCTGGTCGTCTGCGCCCTGGCGGCCCTGCTCTGGCACTGGGGGATCCTCAAGGTCCTCACCCGCGGCTTCGGCTTCATCTTCGAGAAGACCATGGGCCTGCGCGGCCCGCCCGCCCTGGCCGTGGCCGCCACCATCTTCATGGGCCAGGTCGAGGGCCCCATCTTCATCCGCGGCTACCTGTCCCGGCTCAGCCGCTCCGAGCTCTTCATGCTCATCACCGTGGGCATGAGCTGCGTGGCCGGCTCGACCATGGTGGCCTACGCCGCCATCCTGAAGGACGTCCTGCCCAACGCCGCCGCCCACGTCATCACCGCCTCCATCATCTCTGCGCCGGCCGGGGTGCTCCTGGCCCGCATCCTTGCCCCCCGCGACGTCGCCGCCGAGCAGTCCGATCCCCTCGAGGCCGGCCCGGACAAGGTCTACGAGAGCAGCATCGACGCGGTGATCCGCGGCGCCTCCGATGGCCTCCAGATCGCCCTCAACATCGCCGCCACCCTGATCGTCTTCGTGGCCCTCGCCAGCATGGCGAACGGCCTGCTCGGCCTCCTGCCCGACGTAGGCGGCGCGCCCCTGACCCTCGAGCGCATCCTCGGCCTCGTCTTTGCCCCCCTGGTCTGGCTCATCGGCGTCCCCGCCGCCGACGCCCGGCTCGCCGGCTCCCTCCTGGGGGTCAAGCTGGTCCTCACCGAGTTCACCGCCTTCATCCAGCTGGGGGCGGTTCCCCTCGACGCCATCGACCCACGCACCCGGGTGCTGATGACCTATGCCCTCTGCGGTTTCGCCAACATTGCCTCGGTGGGCATGAACGTGGCCGGCTACTCCGTGCTGGTGCCCGAGCGCCGGTCCGAGGTCATCGGCATGGTCTGGAAGGCCATGTTCGCCGGCTTCCTCGCCACCTGCCTGTCCGCCTCCGTCGTCGGCCTCCTGCCCCGCGAACTCTTCCACTGACCCGCCCACACAGGAAAACCCCCATGAAGCTCTACGACACGCCCCTCGCCCCCAATCCCCGCCGCGTGCGCTGGTTCATGGCCGAGAAGGGGATCGAGGACGTCGAGATCGTCCGCATCAACATCATGGAGGGCGACCACAAGACCCCCGACTACATCAAGCGTTTCGGCCTCGCCAACATCCCCGCCCTGGAGCTGGACGACGGGACCTGCATCACCGAGAGCCTGGCCATCTGCCGCTACCTCGAAAGCCGCTACCCGCAGATCAACCTGTTTGGCACCACCCCCGAGGAGACCGCCCTCATCGAGATGTGGACCCGCCGGGGCGAGCTGCTGGTGGCCTGGCCGCTCATGCTGGCCGTCCGCCACACCCACCCGGCCCTGGCCCGGCTCGAGACCCAGGTTCCCGCCATCGCCGACGCCAACCGCACGGCGGGCCTGCGCGGCCTGAAGATCCTCGACCGCCAGCTGCAGGACCACGAATGGCTGGCCGGCGAGCGCCTGACCATCGCCGACATCGTCGCCTTCATCGGCGTCGACTTCACCCGCATGATCAAGCTGGAGATCCCGGAGGAACTGACCGGCGTCACCCGCTGGCTCGCCGCCATGCGCGCCCGCCCGGCGGCGACGGTGGCGGTCTGAGCCCCGCCCAATTGCTCCCCATCAGGGGGAGCTCCGGGCGAAGCCCGGTGAGGGGGTCAATGGCGCTTCAGCGGGCCGTCTAGCGGCTCAGGGGGTCCGACCGGTTCCCAGGTTGGTCAAAGGGGCTCCTGCCTTGGTAAGGAGACCGTTAGTGCTTCCTCGCAGGAAATCAGGGAAACCCCCTCGAGTTATTTCCGGCGAGGTTTGATCCGCGTCTTCTTTCCAATCATTGACCGCGGAACCCTCACGGGTTTGTGATTTCAGTGAAGCGTGATTGACCGTGATTCTTTATTCAAACGTTCGCAGGAGGTTCAGGTGCAGACGATTTCACGTTTTTTGATCGGTGCCATTGCTGGACTTGCTCTGGGTGTTTCCGCAGCGAACGCAGAGCAGGCGGTGGACAAGTCGCCCAGCTGGAAGCGAGCGCCTTCGCAGCAGGATTTCATGAGCGTTTACCCCACGGGTGCCATGCAGGCGGGCGTGGGCAGCAAGGTGATCCTTTCGTGCCGCATTACGGTCACGGGCGCACCAACGGGCTGCGCGGTCGTATCCGAAACGCCCCCGGGGCAAGGTTTCGGGCAGGCGGCCCTGACCATGATCCCGCAAATGCTCTTCAACCCGGCGATCAAGGATGGAAAGCCGGTGGAGTTCAATCACCTGACGATCCCGATCAACTTCATCCCCCCAGCGCCCTCGACGGGAAGCCGGCTCCTGA
>Ga0209598_10000211_pt1 | contig 46482 bp, 27 predicted proteins | sample M_140807_EF_Meta_FD_187317 | JGI IMG/M metagenome (GOLD analysis project Ga0209598, IMG submission 187317) | Freshwater microbial communities from Lake Montjoie, Canada to study carbon cycling - M_140807_EF_MetaG (SPAdes) (version 2) | ecosystem: Environmental > Aquatic > Freshwater > Lake... | reverse complement strand
GGTTTCGAAGATGGCCCTCCGAGGCCGGGGTGCCCGAAAACTCGCCACGCTCCTCGAAAACGTCGTTGCAATGGCCGCGTAAACTGCAAAAGTCGAACTTGTACGACCCGACGATCGCCAATACGACCCCCACGCTCGGCTCGGTGGAGGAGTGGATCCTGCGCAACGGCGGCGGCGGCTGGTGGCATCCGATCCACATCCACCTCGAGAGCCACCAACTCGTCAGCTACGAGAAGGATTTTGCCGCCGACGCGGTGGTGGACGGGGGGGATCCGCCCGCCGGGTTTCCCCCCGGCCCGATGGTACAGCTGATCGGGCAGATCCCGGAGCTCGAGGTCCGCGGCCTGCACGATACGCAGATCCTCGGGCCCAATACCGTGGCCCGCATCCGCATGCGGTTCCGCACCTGGAACGGGCCCTTCGTCTTCCACTGCCACAACGTGGAGCACGAGGACATGCGGATGATGCACAACTTCGAGCCGGTGCCGCGCGACCTGCTGCTCTCGAAGGATCCACCGCCGGTCGCGCCTTCGATCGAGGGCACGCCCGCCGACCGCCGGCTCGCAAACACGGCGCCCCACGCCCGCACCCACGGCGACGACATCACCCTGCAGCCTCCCGCCGGCGACAAACGGCTCCGGAAGGTGGGGGAGCTGCCCTGGGAGCCGTGGCCCGTGCCCGTCACTCCCACCGCCGACGCCGGCGGACCGTTCATCCCGTCCCGGCCGCTCCCTCCCCCCGGGAAGCCCTGACCAGACGAGCCCACCATGCCCCTCACCGACACCCCGCGGCTGCTGATCTCCGACCGCTTCGCCAACGTGCGGCTGATCAACCAGTTCGGACAGCCTGTCCGCTTCCGCGACGATCTCGTCAACGGCCGCGCGCTGGTCGTCAACACGATGTTCACCGTCTGCCGCGGGAGCTGCCCCGGCACGACGGCCGCGCTCCAAGGCCTGCGCGACGTGCTCTGGCCGGTGTTCGGCCGGAGCATCGTCTTCGCCTCGATCACGCTCGAGCCCGAAACCGACTCGCCGGCCGTGCTGCGCGACTACGCCGCCGGATACGGCGCCGACCGGCCGCGGGACGACCGCTGCGAGTGGCACTTCCTCACCGGCGGTCGGGAGGCGATCGAGCAGCTGCGCCGCAGCCTCGAACTCTACGATCTCGACCCCGTCGTGGACGCCGATCCGACCCGCCACGGAGCCGTGATCATGTTCGGCAATCCGCGGACCGACCGGTGGGCGGTGCTCCCCTCGGCACTGCGACAGCCGCTTCTGGTCGAGACGATCCGCCGCGTCTGCGGCACGTCCTTCGAGCAGCGGTACGGTATCCCCGGCTGAACCTCCCCGCATCCCCGCCCCCTCCGGAAGCCCCGTCATGTCGCCAGCGCCGCGCCGCCTGCCGATCCTCGGTGTCCGCGGCCTGCCGGCCGTCGCCGCTGTCGCCGCCGCAGTTGCCGCAGTTGCCGCAGTCGTGGCCGTGGTGGCCGCGCCGCCGCAGCCCCCGCGGGTCGCGGTGGTGCCGCACCTCGTGGGCGAGGAGGATTACGCCCTCGATCTCCGCATCAAGGAGGCCATCGATGACTGGGATCCGCGGAAGATCCGCAACCCCTACGTCGAGACGGTGCCGGGCGTCGACGCGCAGGGAGGGCGTGTCGACCGGCGCGTGATCATCCGCCGCGACCTGGCCGAGTTCATCGCCGACGTCGAGGCGGCCGAGGCGCTCGGCAAGGCGTTCTTCTGGGACATGCAGGCCGGCAGCGACTTCCGGCGGTCGGGGGGCAGTTTCGTGGGCACGGCCTGCGCCTCCTGCCACTACCGGGCCGGCGCCGACGCTCGCGACACCCACACGACGCGGATTCCCTACGTCGTCTGGGAGAAATACCTGCTCGACAACGACCACCCGCTGGCCTTCGGCGAGAAACAGCTCCCCTTCGAGGTGGAGCCGCTGGCCTCGCAGAGCGTCTCGATCGAGGGTCTTTACGACCCGCGGACACGGCCGCCCCGCCCCGCTCCCACACGGCCGGGCGCGGACGACGCCTTCGACGCCGCTGCGGACGACGAGCAGATCACCCCCCTGTCGCTCATCGTCGGCTCGCAGGGAGTGCCGCGGCTGGAGTTCACGGGGCTCGAAGAGGGCCCCCCGCCCGCCGCGGGCGACTGGCAATCCGAGAACGGCGAGCCCACGCCGGTGCCGGAGCCGCGGGCCGGCCGCTCCGCCGCGGAGTGGACCATGTTCGTCGCGGGGCAAAAGTCCGGCGGCAGGCGGTTCCGCCAGATCACCGCCCGCAACTCCCCGACGGCGATCAACGCCGTCTTCTCCGATCGGCTCTTCCACGATGGCCGTGCCGAGTCCACCTTCAACGGCTTCTCGATCTTCGGCGACGACGACCGCCGCGAGGTGATCCATGTACGCCGGGCGGACGGCGCGATCGAGCCGGTGACGGTGGCCCTGTCGCACGCGGCGCTGGCATCGCAGGCCGTCGGGCCGATCGTCAGCGACGTGGAGATGTCTTACCACGGCCGCACCTTTCCCGACCTGGCCCGCAAGCTCCTCCCGTCCCCGGTGCTCGGCTACCAGCAGGTGGCCGACGACGACAGCCACCTCGGTGCCGCGAAGGCCGCCGGGCTCGTGGGCCCGGGCAGCAGCTACCGCCGGCTCATCCAGCGGGCCTTCCGCCGCGAATGGTGGGACGGCTCGGTGGCCGGCGCGGCGGTGCCGGCCGGCGGCTTCGCCGAAGACGCGGCCCGTGTGCCGCTGGTGCTCTCCGGCGGGGAGGGCGGGCTCATGGAGGCCAACTTCCCGCTCTACTGGGGCCTCGCAATCCTCCTCTACCAGGCGGGGCTGGTCTCCAACGAGTCGCCGTTCGACTCCATGATGGCCGGCGATCCCGCCCCGTTGAACCGGCTCTGGGAGGAGAAGCACGAGAGGCTCGAGGCCGTGCTCATGGACCGCACGCAGACGCGGCATCCGCCCCCGGCGGGCGTGCCGCGGCCGCCGCTGGGGAGCGGTGCAGAGGTGTTCCAGCTCGGCTTCCGGCTGTTCTTCTCCAAGGGCTGCCGTGACTGCCACGAGGGGCCGCTCTTCAGCGAGCCGATGAACCGGCTCGACAACGGCGAGTCGATGGAGCCGATCGCCCGGCTCGTCGAGCACTCGCTCCTGCCGAACTCGCGCGGCGATGCGATCGGCCTCGTGCTCGAGCCGGCGCACCGCCGGGTGCTCGAACGGGTGGCCGACGCGATCGTGGCCGCGGGGGCGCCGTCGCGCCGCTTCGCCGAGCGACTCGCGCTCGATCTCGATCTCCTCCGCGAGGAGGCCCGCGGGAGCACGAAGCGGATGACGGGGCTTGTCACGGAGCGGCTGCGCGCGGTGCGGATCGCCGAGAATGGGGCCGGCGGCATCGCGGATCTGCTCATCGGTTGGGAGCGGAACCGCGCGGCGTCCGCCGGACGACGGACGTTCTTCACCGAGGACGAGCGGGTGGATCTCGCGAAGCTGATCGCCGACCCGCTGCTCGTCGAACGCACGCCGATCCCGACCGACCTGCTGACCTTCCGCCGGCCGCTCCCCTTCGCCGGTCCCTACGCGACGCGACCCTACGCCTTCTACGACATGGGCTTCTACAACCTCGGCGTCGCCCCGCCGCGCTACGACCGCGGCGTCGGCGACTTCAGTAGCACGGACTTTCCCTCCGGCGAGCAGGAGAAGCGGCGGCAAACGGCCGTCGGCCACGTCCAGGTGGCGTCGGGGTCGGCCTATCGCTTCGATCCCGAATGGCGGACCGGGAGGTACGGTGCAATCGACGCCGGCCGCGACGCCGGGGCATCCGCCGACACATCCTGGTTCCGCGACGTGCCCGGCTGGCCGGGCGGCGACTATCCGCAGCCGATCCCCAGCCAGCGGCGGGCCGACGTCCACTTCTTCTCCCGGTCCCGCCGCCTCGTGCTCTCCGAGACGCCGTGGGGGCATCGTAAGCCGCTCCTCCACGACAATGAGTTGCTCTTCTGGGGCAGCTTCAAGACGCCGTCGCTGCGGAACGTCGCGCTCACCCCCCCCTACATGCACAACGGCCGCGTGCTCACGATCGAGGACGTGCTCGAGTTCTACGACCGCGGCGGCGACGTCCCCGTCGACCGCGATCTGAATCCCGACAAGCATCCGGCGATGCGGTCGATCGACCTGTCGCTCAACGAAAAGCTCGCGCTGGCCTTCCTGCTCGAATCCCTCACCGACGAGCGGGTGCAGCACGAGCAGGCTCCCTTTGACCACCCGGCGCTGGTCCTCGCCAACGGCTATGCCCCCGACGGCACCGACAAGCTCGTCACGCTCACCGCCGTCGGCGCGGCCGGCGTGGCCGATGCGGACGTGCCGCCTTCGTTTCCCGCAGCGAAGTAGCCCGGGCCCCCGCGGCCGCCGTTGCCGTCGTCCTCGCTCCCATCTTCCCAACAGCCCATCCCCAGAGGAGGTGCCACCGTGCCCCGCTACGCCGTCGTCCTCGAGGACATCGTCACCGCGATCACCGCCGACGACCCCGCCGTGCCCGGCGGCTTCGTGCTCGAGATGATGGGCACGAAAGTGTTCGTTTTCCACTCGGCGCTCGATCGCGAGCGGGTCGTGAAGCCCGTCTCATTCGCCCCGCTCTCCCGCGACCAAGTGATCGCGACGGCCCCGCTGCCCGGCCCCGGCCGCCGCGAGGCCGGCTTCCGCGGGGGCACGGCGATCGTGACGGGCAACTTCAATTCCGACACGGGCCGCATCGAGGTCGAGTTTCTCGACCCGCCGCTCCTCGACGGCATCGCCGAGCCGTTTCCGCGGATCGAGCTGGGTCCGCTGGAGAACGTGCTCTCCGGCGCGATCACGGTCCGCAGCGACGGCTCAACGATCCAAGTCAACAGCGTCGATGCCACGATCCTACCCGCCGCTTCCGCCGGGCCCCCCGCGGCCGGCGACGCGCGGCTGCCGCAGCTGGAGCCGCGCAACGGCTTCGGGATCCCGATCGACGTCCGGAAGGTGCCGCGGTCGGTCGACGTGCCGGCCGGGGGGGGAGCCATGGCGGCCCCGCTGGCGACGATCAACGGCTACTTCGCCGTGCCCGGCCAGCCCGTCGAGGGCGTCGCGCCCGTGGCCTACCAGGGCTACGACGTCGTGATCGACACCGTCGATCGCGCGGCGCTCGTCGATCCGCTCGTGCCGCAGATCGCGGTGACGAAGGCCAAGGCCCGCCGAAAGCCGGGCACCGCCTTCTACGATCTCGACGTGCAGGGAGGGCTCACCGCCGAGATCGGCCCCATCGGCAGTGCGGTGACGCGGTTCACGAATCCCCAAAGGGTGGCCCTTCACCGCGTCGAATTCGATGCGGCAACGCAGCGGTGGAAGGAGGATCCGGTGCCGCTGGGCTTCGACGACGCCGTGCGGGTGGTGCCAGGCAAGCCGTTCTCGAAGTGGCAGGTGCGGCTCCTGCAGTTGCCGATCCCGCCGGCTCCGTTCGACCACCCCCCCACGAAGGTCGTGGCCAGGATGATGAGCCCCGACGCGATTCTCGCCAACGGCGGCACTTCACCGGTGAGCCCCGACGGCGAGGAGCGGGTCGAGTGGATCAAGGGCTGACCACCTCGACGCCGATGAGCCTTGTGGCTTGCCGCACGACGTTCACGAACAACCGGCGGAGCAGCGACGACGCGCCCGTGATTGGGGCGACGGCCTGACCGGTGATGTTCGCAAGCGCGGGAGAGAGCCGCAAGGCGTGGCCGTCATTCCGATCGGGGCCTTGGGGCCGTGATCGCCGGCCGGATGAGGGACAGCCAGGTCACCTCGGCTCCTCCGGCTCGAGCGCCTCGCGGCCGATCTCGACGCCGTCGAGGAGGATGAGATCGCCTGCCGGGAGCACCGGCGCGAAGCGGAGTCGGCGCGGACGAGCGTCGCCGCTCCCAAGATCGAGCTCGAGCGGCAGCGAGCCGGTGACACAGGCGCGCGTCTTGTCGCGCTCGACACCCACTTCCCGGGCCGCAAACTCCCGGCGGAAGTCTGCAAAGGCCTCGTCGTCGCAGCCTTCGAGGAGCTCGAGATCGAGGCCCAGGAGCGCTCCGCGATCGGGCACGCCCTCCGCAAACGTCGCCGTCAGCCGCTGGACGGGCTGCCGGCCACCGTCGGCGACGAGCTCGACACCCGTGGCCCGGAGGTCGGCGTCGGCAGGGGCGAGGTAGCGGACGCCGAGGACGGTGCCGGCCCCGCGGAGGAAGACAACCGCATCGGGCCCGAGCATCGCGCCCGGGGCGAGCACGCCGTCGACGTCCCACACCTCGCAGCCCGCCGGGAGAAGGAGATGGGCGGCGAGGCCAGAAAGCGACTTTGGATCGACCCGGAAGGGGGACCGGCGCGGATCGAGCAGCCACAGGCCCGTCACGCGCGCCCCCTGTTGCGAGGAGACAAGATAAGGGCGGAGATGGCTCGGCTTTGCCTGCGGAGCCTCGGCCGACGCTTCGTGAACCGTGCCGTAGGGATCGCCACGGCCATCGAAGACGAGCGTCACGTTCGCTCCGCGCCACGGCTGGCCGCCGGCCTGCCCCGGGCTCCAGCCGAGCGGCGGCAGGTTCACCACGAGCGTTTTGTCTTCCGCGCCGCGACCTTCCCCGGCGATGCCGATGCTCGAGGTCTTCCCCACCCAGTCGGTGATCCGCTGCCAGGGGCGCTCCCCCGTGCGCTCGACAACGGAGCGCGGCGCGAGGGCGACGACATCCTCGAGGAGGCTCCCCGGCGGCTCCCAGCGGCAGGCGGTGCGAAAGTGATGGAGGCCGTCGCGCGGGGCCCCCGGCAGCCACCCAGCCCCCTCGGGGCGTGGCGGCACGGTCAGCCAGCCAGCCTCGACGAGATGCTCGTCGGCATAGCCACGGCCGAAGAGCCAGTCGTAGTCGCGGGCATGGGGGCCGGTGAGGCGCTGCGCGACAGGAAGCCAGTGGCAGGCGGCGCTCCGCCAGAGATAGCCCAGGGCTGCCTCCGCCTCGGCACGCGTCTCCCACGACGGGGCATGATCGGCGATCAGCGCCAGGGCATCGAGATCGACGCCGAGATAGGTCGGCGCCACAAACTCCGTCACCCCGCGCGCCTCCGTGAACACCAGCCACTCCCGCCACGCCGCCTCCCCCTCGGTGATGGCGTCGGGACCGGCGAGGTCGCCGAGGGCAAGGAGATTCCAGGTGTGGGTGAGGACGATGTTCGTGTAGCCCGGCTCGACGCGGCGGCGGCGGATCGCCGCGAGGGCGTCGCGCGCCATCGCATCGACCAGCTCGCGGCCGCGGGGCGACAGCCGGCGGCCACCGGGGCGCGGCACGAGCCGGCCATCGTCCTCGAGGCGCAGAAGCGCGAGCAACTGCCCGGCAAACTCGCAGGCGTTGGCGTCGGTCACCTCGGTGTCTCCGAGCCGCCAGCGGAAGTTGCCCTCCTCCGGCCCCGCGGCAGTCACCTGCATCGATCGCGCCAGCTCCAAGCCCGCCTCGATCGCTGCTGGATCCCAGCCGCGGCCGGCCGCTTCAAGGGCGTAGCGGAGGAGGCCGCGAATGCCGATGGCAGGGTCGCGGCTGGCGACCATTTTTCGCTGGGCATCAAGGCTCTCGAGGGCATCGAGAGCCGCCTCACCGACCGCGGCCGCCGGCTCGCGGCGAACCCGGATGTTGCGGAAGCGGGCCGGCCCGCCGTGGTTTTGGAGGGAGAAAAAGCCGGAGAGGGGCTTGGTGCGGATCTGGGGCACGGCCTCCTGATCGACCTCCTGGATCATCCGGCCGTTCATGGCGACGCGGATCCGCGTTCCCACGAGGCTCACTTCGAGCTCATTCCATTCCCCGGCCGGGCGGATCGCGTTTTCGCGCGGCGCGACATACCGGTAGAGGGAGCCGGAGGAATGGGTCGACGGCGGGCTCCCGGCATCGTCGAGGAGCTGGAGCTCGTAGCCGCGGATGCTCGGCCGCGTGGCCCGTGAGCGGCGCCGGTCGAAGGCGCCGGTCCGCAGGCCGATGCCGGCGTTGCAGGGCTCACCGTCGGCTTTCTTGCCGAGCCGAAACTCCATCCGCAGTGTGACGTCGGCAAACGGCTCGCGGGCGTAGCGGAGGAAGCCGAAGCCGAGGCCGTCGCAGTCGATCTCCCCATCCTTGACACTCCACACCGGGCGACCGTCGGGATGGATTTCCGAATCGGCGTGGGATTCGATCACCCAGCCATCGAGATCGCGGCCGTTGAAGAGGTCTTCAAAGCCTTCTTCGGCGGCCGGGAGCGCCGCTCCAGGGCCGACGAAGAGAAACGCGGCCAACGCGGCCAGTCTGACCAGGCCCAGCACGCGACTCACCCGCCAACCCCTCATTGATCACCGCCGCGCCGGGGACTGTCGACAAGGACCCCGATGACCGCGGCCATGAAGGCCGGGAGATCGGATGGACGCCGACTGGAGACGAAGTGCCGGTCGACGACCACCTCTGCGTCTTCAAACAGCGCCCCGGCATTGAGGAGGTCATCCTTGATGCCGGGGCTGCCGGTGACGCGGACGCCACGGTAGACCCCCGCCGAGATCGCGATCCAGCCGCCATGGCAGATCGCGGCCACGAGTTTTCCCGCGGCGGCGAAGTCGCGGACGAGCGTGAGAACGTGCGCATCGCGGCGGAGGGCGTCGGGCATCCAGCCTCCAGGCAGGATGATCCCGTCGAAGTCGGCAGCCGCGAGCCCGGCGACGGTCGTGTCTGACCGGCAGGGATAGCCATGCTTGCCGAGGAACGTCCGCGGCTCGTCCCGGCTGGCGAGCGTCACGACGGCGCCGGCCTCCTCGAGCCGGAGCTTCGGATACCACAGCTCGAGATCCTCGTAATCGTCGCCGGCCAGGACCACCACCCGGGCTCCCGGGAGCGTCTGTGGAGGCGGGGCGAGCAACGCCGCAGGAAGGCCGGCGGCGGGGTGGGAAGGGTCGCTTTGGGCCATCGGGCGGGCTCGCAGGAAAGGGGGTGGTGGACTGAAAACTACCCCGCCGGAGCCCCCGCCGACAGCCCCCCGCCCTGAGCCCGCCGCGGGCCCCAATGGCCCTCCCGGGCAACCACTCCTGCGGGGGGTCGGCAGGCTGCCCGCCGGCGCCCCTCCGGTCGCCGGCAGACCCCCTTTTTTCCGCCGGATTTTGGGGCGACAAAAAAATGCCTTGACGACCCGTCCCCTCACGTTACATTCACGCCCCGGTCGACGGGCAACCATATGAAGTGGTTCCACCAGCGATTGCCACAACATCTAGCGATAGCATGCAGATGGAGCTGCTTTCTTCTGATCGCGTGAGCCGGGACGTCTGGACCGGTTGATCCGGTTGCTCCACGGCCTGGGCGTGAACAACGGCCAGATTCGCCTGGCATACGAACTATACGGACGTATACTTTTTCAATTGTCCTTTCCTTCTTGCCCCACGGAGCTCCCCGATGGCAGCCTTCGAGCCGACCGCCGGATCCGCCACCACCCACCGTTCGGACGCCGGATCAACGTCGTCGGCCGACCACCTGCCGGGTCAGGATTCGAGGCCGGCCGGCCGGCAGCCGCTCTCCGTTCCCGCCACCTTCTGCCCCACCGACGTGGCCAGCCCTTTCGACACGACCGAATGGGATCTGCGGACGGCCGCGATCAAGGGGGAGGATGGGAAGGTCCTCTTCGAGCAGACGGCCTGCGAGATCCCTGCCGCCTGGAGCCAGCTGGCGACGAACGTCGTCGTCAGCAAGTACTTCTACGGCGAGATCCAAACCCCCGAGCGCGAGCACTCCGTCAAGCAGCTCGTCCACCGCGTCGCGCGGACGATCGCCGACTGGGGAATTGCCGACGGCTACTTCAAGTCGCGTGAGGATGGTGAGAACTTCTACCGCGATCTCTCCTGGCTCTGCGTCCATCAGCACGGCGCCTTCAATTCACCGGTGTGGTTCAACGTCGGCCTCCACCACCAGTACGGCGTCAAGGGTGCGCCCTGCAACTGGCGCTGGGACGAGGCGAAGCGCGACGTCGTCATGCCCGACAACCCCTACGAGTATCCGCAGGGGAGTGCCTGCTTCATCCAGAGCGTCCAGGACAACATGGAAGACATCATGGAGCTCGCGCGCAGCGAGGCGATGCTCTTCAAGTTCGGCTCCGGCACCGGCACCGACCTCTCCACCCTCCGCAGCCAGCGTGAGAAGCTCGCCGGCGGCGGCAAGCCATCCGGTCCCCTCTCCTTCATGCGCGTCTACGACCAAGTAGCTGCGGTCGTGAAGAGCGGCGGGAAGACGCGCCGCGCCGCCAAGATGCAGTCGCTCAAAGTCACGCACCCCGACGTGATGGAGTTCATCGAGTGCAAGGCGAAAGAGGAGAACAAGGCCCGCGTGCTGATCGAGAAGGGGGGCTACGACTCCAACTTCAACGGTGAGGCCTACAGCTCGATCCTCTTCCAGAACGCCAATCTCTCCGTCCGCCTCACCGACGACTTCATGGAGGCGGTCGATCGCGACGACACCTGGACAACCCGCTGGGTGACCGATCCCTCGAAGGCCGGTCCATCGTGGAAGGCCCGCGAGGTGCTCAACCGGATGAGTGAGTGTGCCTGGCAGTGCGGTGACCCGGGCGTGCAGTACGACACCACGATCAACCGTTGGCACACCTGCCCCAACTCCGGCCGAATCAATGCGAGCAACCCCTGCTCGGAGTACATGTTCCTCGACGACACCGCCTGCAATCTGGCGAGCATCAATCTGATGAAGTTCCGCCGGGCCGACGGCACCTTCGATGTCGATCGCTTCTCGGCCGCTTGCCGGATCTTCTTCGTCGCCCAGGAGATCCTCGTCGACCACGCCAGCTACCCGACGCGGAAGATCGCCCGGAACAGCCACCTCTACCGGCCGCTGGGCCTGGGATACTCAAACCTCGGCAGCCTGCTGATGGCCAACGGCTTGGCCTATGACAGCGACGCCGGCCGTGGGCTCTGCGGGGCGATCACGGCAATCCTCCACGGGACAGCCAACCGCACCAGCGCCGAGCTCGCGGCGGCGGTCGGCCCCTTCGAGGGCTTCGCCGCCAATCGCGAGCCGATGCTCGCTGTCATGCAATCGCACCGGGCTGCCGTCAACACGATCGAGTCGGCTTGCCCGGCCTATCTTCGCGACGCGGCCCGGAAAGTGTGGGACGAAGTCCTCGATCAGGGGAAGCGACACGGCTACCGCAACGCCCAGGCGACAGTCCTCGCCCCGACCGGCACGATCAGCTTTCTGATGGACTGCGACACCACCGGCATCGAGCCCGACATCGCCCTGGTGAAGTACAAGCAACTCGCTGGCGGCGGAATGCTCAAGATCGTCAACCAGACCGTGCCGCTGGCGCTCCGGACGCTCGGGTATGACGAGCCGACGGTCGAATCGATCCTCGCCTCCATCGACAAGAACGACACGATCGAGGGGGCAACCGGGATCCAGGAGAAGCATCTCTCTGTCTTCGACTGTGCCTTCAAGCCGCGCCTCGGGAAGCGATCCATTCAATGGCAGGCGCACGTGAAGATGATGGCCGCCGCGCAGCCGTTCATCTCCGGGGCGATCTCCAAGACGGTCAACATGCCGCGCGAGACGACCCCAGCCGAGGTCGGCGGCGCCTATATGGAAGGCTGGCGGATGGGGCTGAAGGCCCTGGCGATCTACCGCGACGGATCGAAGGAGAGCCAGCCCCTCAACACGAGCTCCGAGGCTGACAAGACGGCGGCCAAGGTGACGGCAACTCCCCGGCGCGAGCGTCTCCCCGACACCCGCCGCAGCATCACCCACAAGTTCAATGTGGGGGGCCACGAGGGCTATATCACCGTCGGCCTCTACGACGACGGCCGCCCCGGCGAGCTGTTCATCACGATGGCGAAGGAGGGGAGCACGATCGGCGGGCTGATGGATTCCTTCGGCACGGCGGTGTCGATGAGCCTCCAGTACGGCGTGCCGCTCGAGGTGTATGTGAAGAAGTTTTCCCACACCCGCTTCGAGCCGTGGGGCTACACGAAGAACCCCGACATCCCGGTGGCGAAGAGCCTCGTCGACTACCTCTTCCGCTGGCTCGGCAACGAGTTCATCCCGGGCTTCCGGGAGGCCAACCGGCCGGGAGGCATGCACGGCCACACCACCGGCGGTGAAGAGTCGGCCGGCGGAGACGCGGAGAGTGAGCGTTCGCCCGCCGCCATGAAGGCGAGCGGGCTGGCTGATGGGCAAGGAAAAGCCCCCACCGCGCCCCAGGGATCGACGAGCACGAAGCCGGCGGCCAAGGGGGGAGCCCAGGCCAACGGATCGGCCCATCATGCCACTCAAGCCAATCAAGCCAATCATGGAGCCCTCGCGGCCGGGACGCCCAAGCCCGCCGCGAAGGCCTCCACGGCCGCTTCCAACAAGCGGCTGGAGCAGGCCGGCGTGATGGTGTTCGAACCGGGCACGAGCCTCGCCGACCGGCAGAGCCAGTTTGCCAAGTTTCAGATCGATGCCCCGGTCTGCGACAGTTGCGGCGCGATCACCGTCCGCAACGGCAACTGTTATCTCTGCCATAATTGTGGCAACAGCATGGGATGTTCCTGATCCGGCTTCGCTCCGGTCCGCACCCCTGAACAGGGCGGCGGGGTCTCGTGCTACGGGGCCCCGCCGTATGTTTTTCTCCGTTCATCGACCGAGTCGGCCGGCCACTGGCTGCGGGCGCGGGCGCGGGCGCCGCGTATGCGCCCTCCTCCCCCAACTGCTCTCCTGCTTGCTCGCCGCGGTGGCCGCCGGCGCGGCCCCCGAGACGGACCCGGCCGCGGAAAACACCGAGCGGGCCGGCGAGCCACTTCCGCCTGAGGCGGCGCTTGCGGCGATCGAGGCGCGGCTCTCCCCCCGGATCGATCTTTTTGCCGCTGAACCGGTGATCCGCAATCCGGTCGCTGCCTGCGTCGATGCAGCCGGCAGGATGCTCGTCGCCGAAAACCTCACCTACGCCGAGAAGCCGCTCAAGACTGATCCCCGCTTCCGCGACCGGGTGACGATGCTCGAAGATGCCGATGGCGACGGCCGCGCCGAACGGCAGGCGACGCTCGTCGATGGGCTCGAAGGGCTGGCGAGCGTGGCGGTGGGGCGCGGTGGCCTGTGGCTTCTCTGCCCCCCCCGGCTCCTCTTCATCCCCGCTGGCCATCGTCCCCCGCCGGGATGGCCCGCCACCCCGGACGCCGGCGAGCCGGCCCGGCGTCTCGCCGCCGCGGTGCCGATCCTCGACGGCTTTACCGTCTCGCCGAACAGCCACCACACCTTCGTAAACGGGCTGGCCTGGGGCCCCGACGGCTGGCTCTACGGCCGCTGTGGCGCGAGTTCCCCCGGTGAGATCGGCCCACCCGGCAGCGCCCCCGCCGAGCGCGTGCCGCTCCGCGGCGGCATTTGGCGCTATCACGCGGAGCGGAAGATCTTCGAGTCGATATGCCACGGCACGACGAATCCCTGGGGGCTCGACTGGGACGACCTCGGCAACGGCTTCTTCACCAACACCGTCAATGGCCACCTGTGGCGTGTCCTCCCCGGCGCCCATTACGCCCGCTCCCACACCATCGAGCCCCATCCCTGGATTCTTGAACCACTCGGCCCTCACGCCGACCACGACCATTTTGATTCCAGCCGCCACTGGACCGAGTCGCGCGACGGCCGGGCCGATGCCCACGGCGGCGGGCACGCCCACACCGGGTGCGTCATCGTGCCCGATGAGCCAGGCTGGCCGGAGGCGCTCCGCGGCCGGCTCCTGACGCTCAATCTCCACGGCCGGCGGATCAACGTCGACCGGATCGACGCCGAGTCCACGGGCCTCGTCGGGCGACACGAGCCCGATCTGGCCCGGTTCGGCGATCCCTTCTTCCGCGGCACCGATCTCCTGGAGCTCCCGGGGCAGGCCTTGGCGGTCCTCGACTGGAGCGACACCGGCGAATGCCACGAGGGGACGGGGGTCCACCGCACGAGCGGCCGGATCTGGCGGTTCGACCTCTCCGCGTCCGACGCGCCCCCACCGCCGGTCGCCCCCGGCACCGATCTCGAGGCCCTTCCCGTCACAGAGCTCGTCCGGCTCTTGGCCGCCGACCGCTGGCACGCCCGGATGGCGACCCGCCTCCTCGCCGACCGGCACGCCGCCGGCACATCCCACGGCGAACTCGACCGAATCGTGCCGGCGCTCGACGACCTCGTCGCCCACGGCGCGAATCCGACGCTCCGGCTGCGCGGGCTGTTGGCCCTGTGGGCGATTCACCGCATCGACGAGCCGGGGCTCTGGGCGCTCCTCGACGACCCCGCGCCGGCCATCCGCGCCTGGGCCCTCCGGCTCCTCGCCGATGCCTGGCCGATCGACACCGTCCGGGGCGAGAGGCCCGCGGCCGAGCCGCGCGTGCGCGGAATCACGCTCGACGCCCTCGAGCGCCTCGCGACCACGGAAACCGACCCCGAGGTGCGGCTGGCGCTCGCCTGCGTGCTTTCGCGACTCCCGCCGATCCACCGGGCGCGGCTGGCCGCGGCGCTCGTCTCGGCGACGGAGCGCCCTCCCGAGGGAACGGCGGCGACCGGCCCCGACTTCGGCCCCCCGGAAACGTACCCGCGCGCTGTCGGCGGCGACCATCACGATCTCGGGGCGATGCTCTTCGTCGGCCTTCTCCCGTCGATCCCACTCGATCGGGAGGGAATCGTCGACGTCTGGAACGCGGCCTGCGTCCCCGGCGCTGCAGCGTCGCACTGGCCCGGCCTGCGCCGGGCGATCGCGCGCCGCCTCGCCGCCGACGACGCCGGTGGCGCACTGGCGGCGCTCCTCGCCGCCGTGGCCGACGGCGGCATCCCCGATCTCGACGATTGCCTCGCCGGTCTGGCCGCCGGATGGCGCGGGCGTCGCCACGTGAACGCCCCGGACGAGTGGGGGGACCTCCGCACCGCGGTCGCCGCAGTGCCCTTCGACGATCCGCGTCGCGAGGCGATCGCCGACGAGGCCGCCCGGCTCGACGCCCTCTTCGGGGATCGACGCGGCGTCGATCGGCTCGCCGCGACCGCACGGGACCGGGGGCTCCCCGCGGAGCGCCGGGCCGCGGCGCTCGACGCGCTGGTCGACGCCCGGGCCGGAGCGGCGACGGCGATCGCACGGCAGTCACTCGCCGAGCCAGAACTTGCGCCCGCGGCGATCCGGGCCCTCCTCGTCGCCGGCGACGCCGCCGACGCCGCGCGGCTCGTGGAGGCCTGCCGCGCCCTCGATGGCCCGCCGCGCGACGCGGCGCTCGCCGCCCTCGCCTCGCGGGTGGCGTGGGGCACGGTGCTCCTCGACGCGATCGAACGGGGCGACCTCCCCCGCGACCTGCTCGGAGCACTCCTGGCCCGTCAAATCGGCGGCCTGGGCGACGCGGCGATCCGCGCCCGCGTCGCCGCCCTCGTCGGCCCCGGGGGGGCTGCGGGGCCCGAGCGGATCGACGCCTGGAAGGACCGCCTCGGGCCCGAGCGACTGGCGGCGGCCGATCCGGCGGCCGGGCGCGGCGTGTGGCAGAAGCAGTGCGCCGCCTGCCACCGGATGCATGGCGAAGGGGGCTTGCTCGGCCCCGATCTCACCGGGTCGGGCCGGCACGACCTCGACTACCTCCTCGCGAACATCGTCACGCCGAGCGCCACGGTCTCCCCCGATTACCGGATGAAGCAGGTGGTCGTCGCCGACGGCCGCGTCCTCTCCGGCATTGTTGTCCGCCGGACGGCCGAGACGCTCCTCCTTCGCACCCAGAGCGGCGAGGAAACGGTTCCCGTGGACGATGTCGAAGAAGTGATCGACGGCGGCGTATCGCTCATGCCGGAGGGGATCCTCGACCGACTCGATGAAGCGGAGGTCGCCGATCTGTTCCGGTTTTTGATGGAGCCGTGAGCCGCAAGCCCGCCCCGGCTCACCACCCGAGGGTTGCCGGATCGACGACCGACGAGGCCCGCGATCGCTCGCGGAAACCGTCGAACCGGTGGAAGGTGAGGAAGTTCGCATCGTGGGCGTTGTGGGCCCCGCTCCCGCCGTCGTCGTGCGCCGTCCGGCTGACAGCAAGGAGATCGTCGCCTGCGACGATCCAGTCGACATACTGGAAGGCGTGCCGGCTGACGTCGGGATGATGGAGGAGAATGCTCCGCAGTTCCCAGTCGCGCAGGTTCGTCGAGCGGAGCAGCGCCAGCGTGTTGCGCACCGAGGCGGGCTTCCCCTTCCCGGCGAGGATCGGCGGAGCAGCACTCGCAAGCGACCACCACACCGGCGGCTTCCCCACTCCGTGCGACTCGGGATCGCGGCGGATGGCAAACTTCTTCGCGCCGCCGGGAAACGGGATAAACCCCGTGGCCGGATCGAAATCCGCCGTGGCGCCGTCGGCGCTCACCGTCACGATCGCCGCCTGCTCGACCCCGCCCGGGGCGAGCGGACCGGCCTCGACGCGGAGGATGTCGAGGATGTTCCCGGCAGCGTCGGCCACAGCGTTCCCTTCGAGCCAGCCGACGAAGCGGCCGTCGAGCCAAGTCAGATCGCGGGGCACAGGCGTCGTGAAACGCCAATTCGCCCGATCGAGGAGATCGCTTCCCGCCGGCGCCGAGAGCATCACCGGGCGGTAACGCTTCCCCCATTCGGTCCCGCCGGAGGCATCCTCGACGGCGCGCCAGAGTCTCCCTTCGTGCTCGAGCACCGGCATCGGCGCGGTGTGCCATGCTCCCTCGGCAAGCAGGCCCGTCCGCGCGTCCCGCGGCTCGGTCCACGTCCGGCCACCGTCGTCGCTGCGGCGGATGACGAGCGGGCCGTGGTGGTGGGTCGGCCCCATCAGCCACAGGTCACCAGCGTGAACGAAGAGGTTCGACCAGAACGCCCCGTCAATCTCTGCGATCCGCCCCCAGGTCAGGCCGCCGTCGGCACTGGAAAAAACCGCCGTGACGGCGCTGGTCCATTCGGAGCTCCCCGGCCCGAAGTGATCGTGCGACGCGACGAGCGTGCCGTCGGGGAGTTCCGCGATCGACGGCGACCCGACATACTGTTTTCCCTCCGCCGGAAGGTGGTCGATGACGACGCCAGGGGGAACGGCACCGGCGGGCATTCCCCGCCACGCCGCCGCCATCATCGCCGCCGCGACGACCAGCGCCCGCAAGGCCCTTCCCCCGGCCCCTTCACCCCGTCGTCCCATCCAAGCCTCCTCCGCGCGCCGGTCAGTCGGGCACGTCGACCGTGAACAGCTGATTGAACTCCCCGGCGGCACTCTCGACCCGACGCACGTAGGCCACTCGGCGGCCGTCGGGGGAGAAGACGCACGCCTCCGGGCGCGGCGCTGGCTCGTCCTTTTGCGGCGTGAGCCGCACGACCTCGCCGTCCCGCGCGTCGACGAGGCAAACGCTGCCGTCGATGACACACGCCAACCGGTCGCCCGCAGGGCTCCAGCTGAAGGCGCTGGTGATGCTCGACGGCCGCCGGGTTACCTGCCGCGATTCCCCGCCGCGCGGGCTGACGGTGAACAGCTGCACGACGCCGATCTCGTCGCGGGCAAGATACGCGATCCGTTCGCCGTCGGGGCTCGATCGCAGCCAGTGGCGCGGGCCCTGGATCCCGGGATGGACGGCGCCGGCCGTGAACGTGAGCCGGCGTTGGACGACCCCCGCCGGAGGACGCGGCCGCGTGGTCGGCGTGCCGGCCAAAGGGCCGCTCGCGGGGGCGTCGAGGCCGCCGGTCGGCGCGTCGCTGTCGGGAAGGTCGACGACGAACACCTCGTTGATCGCTCCCCCAGCCGCGGTGGCAACCGTTCCCTGGAAGGCGAGAGCGCGCTGCTGTCGGCTGCCGTCGGGGCGGCGGTATCCGGCGGTGCCGATCCAGGCCTCCTCGCAGGCCCGGCTGATCGCGTCGCTGCCGATGGGGGGTTGGTCGTCGAGGTCGGTGACGAGGACGCTCCAGGCACCGCCGTCGTGGTTGCGGGGATGGGAGCGCGGCACAATCACCGGTCGACCACCGGCGCTCACCCCCACCGCGCGGAGATTGCGCTCGTGCCCCGCGCCGCCCGCTGCCGCCTCGAGGATGGCATCTTCGTAGGTGAAGCTCACCATCCGGCCATCGGGGGAGAACTGGTGGACATGGGTGCCACCGCGCAGCCCGCCAGGCGTGTAGGGAGAGACGAGATCGCAAGCGTCGAGGGGCTCGAGAGCGCCGGGAGCGCCGCAGCGGACGATCACCCCGCGGCGGCGGGCGGGGCCGTACGACCAGTCAGCCGTGGGATGCTCGGGGCCGAGGATGAACACCACCCGATCGTCGACCGGACTGGCGGTGACGACTCCGCAGCAGGCACCGTCGCGCGACTCGTAGAGCACCTCGACCCGACCGGTCGCCACCTCGACCCGCTCGATCCTCGTGCCGTCGAACATCGCCCCGGCGGGATCCGAGCGAATGTCGTAGCACATCCATGCCCCGTCAGGGGTCCAGACCCCGGCGTTGGTGAGGAGGTGGCCGTAGGGGGCGGTGGTGATCTGGCGTTGGGTCATCGGTGGACCAGGGGGGGAACGTCCGGTGCGGAGTGAAACGAACGTGCCGGAAAGTGGGGCAGCGGGGAAATCGACTCAAATCCCCCCGGTGGTCTGACGAAAACACTGTTGTCGCCGGATCAGTCCGGCGGCCGCCACCGGGGTGGACCGCCCAAGGCCACCCCGGTGACACCGAACTTCGAACACTCGGTCGCCGCGTTCCGTCGGAGGTGCCAAACCCAAAGCGTTGATCCGGATTCCCAGAAAAGTCCGGGGTTCTCCCCAGACCCAATCCGCATCATTCTCGCAGCGATCTACCCCGCTCGCAGGCGGCGACCTGTTCGATCCACGAGGGCCGTGGTGGCGAAAGCCACCACGGCCTTTCTCGTTTTTTCAAGCCTCCCGGAGCGGGTTGGAGGGGGGTGCGCCGAGGGTTTGCGACCGCCCCGATCCCGCCGGTAGCATACGCGCCACGTCGGTCGACCAGGGAGGGGAGCCGGCGAACGCTTTTGGGACCGTCGGTCTACCCTGCCCCACAGCCGCGCCGCAAAAGGCCGTGGCGCCCCGGGCCGAGGGGCCACGGTCTCTGCCCCGGACCTCCTGTTTCCTCCCCCGCACGAACGAGGTGTTCCTTGCGAAGATTCCTCCATGGCCTGCTCGTGGGCGTGCTCACGCTCTGGATCCCGATCGACTCCGCCGTGGCGGGCTGGTGGCACCACCACCGTCATGCGAGCCCCTTGGCCCGGGGCCCGGCTTTCGCGCCCCCGTGCGGCGCCGGGCTGCCGTTCCCCGGCTGGGCCGGTGCCATCGTCATCGACGACCGTCCGCTCGGCGCGCCCGCGCCGTTTGCCGTCGTCACCGCGCCTCCCGCCGAGGTGGTCCTCGACGCATGGATCACGACCGGCCCGGTCGAAGGGTCGATGGTCGCCGAGGGGACCGTTCTCGCCGAGGGGACGCTGCTCGAAGAAGGCTCGTTCATCGGAGGGGATTGCCTGTGCGATCCCTGCCAGGGCGCGACGATCGCTGACAGCGGCATGGTCTCCGAGGGGACCGTGATCGGAACCGACGCACCGAGCGCGCTCGACGGAGTGATCGGCATGCCGACGCCGGCCGAGGAGAGCCACGGCGGCGACGCCGGAATCGTCACGACGCGACAGCCCGTCGCAGCCCCCGTGCCAATCACGCGCGACGAGCAGGGGCCGGAGCCGGAGAGCCCGACGCTCCTCGAACTTCCGGGCACCGCGGCGGCGACCACCTCCAGCGACCCCTCCGCCGCCACCCAGCCGGCACCGGCCGAAGCGCCGGCCGCCTCGGTCCTTGAACCATGGGAACCGAAGACCGTGCAAGGGGACGCCACCGCCGAAACGGCGACCGACGAGCCCGTGGCCGAGACAATGGAGGAGGCCGAAGCCTTCGAGCGCCGCGGAACGCCGGACGACGACGATGCGGCCGACGAGGCGATGGAAGACGAGGCGATGGAGGAAGAATCGCCGGAAGACGAGGCTGACGAGACGCCTTCCCAGCCGAAGCGTCGCAACTTGTTCGACGACGCCCCGTCGGACTCACCGGAGGCGTTCGAGAGCCCCCGGTCCTCCGACGATGGCCTCCCCGACGATGCCTTCGAGGCGCCCGGAAGCGATGACGACTTCGGGACCCCCGAGCCGCAGCCGACGGACGACGCCGGCGACATGCCGGCTGACGACTTCGATGCCGCCGGCGGCGAGCCGGCCACGGACGACTCCGGCTTCGAACCGGCCACCGAGGCACCGATGGACGACGCCGTTGTCGACGAGCCGGAGGTCGAAGGGGAGCCGGAGGTCGAAGGGGAGCCGGAGGTCGAAGGGGAGCCGGGGGTCGAAGGGGCTCCGGGTGAACCCGATCCGTTCGATTCCAACGTCCTTCACACCCCCAGCCAGCCCTCACGGGCGTGGCGCGATGACACCGGCCGCCACGGCACCGTTGGGCGGCTCGTCGAGGTCCATGCCGACCGGGTGCGGATTTTGAAAGCGAGCGGTCGGCACACGACGGTGCCGATGTCGCGCCTCTCCCGCGCCGATCGGGACCACGTCGCCGGCGTCGCCCTGGCCCTGGGGCGCGGGGCACGAGCGGGTGAAACGGCCGGCCTCTGATCGCCACCCACCCAGCGGGTGGTCTCGAGCCTGAAGCAGGACGCCGACCGTGCCCCCGACGCTGGGGCACGGTCGGTCGCTTTTCGTCCCGACAGGCTCACTTCTCGTCGAGGACGGCCACGGTCTCGAAGGCCTTCCCCTCGAGCATCTCCAGCGACGCACCGCCACCGGTCGACACGTGGCTGACACGGTCGGCGTAGCCGAGCTGCTCGACGGCCGCGGCCGAATCGCCGCCTCCGATGATCGTCACGCCGCCGGCCGTCGTGGCTTCGGCCACGGCATCGGCCACCGCCTTCGTGCCGGCGTCGAACGGGGGCATCTCAAAAACCCCCATCGGGCCGTTCCAGACCACCGTGCCAGCGGTGCGGATGATTCGTGCGTAGGCGGCCGCCGTCGCCGGCCCGATATCGAGCCCTTCGAAGCCGTCGGGGATCTCCCCCGCCTTCACCACCTTCTTGTTGGCGGAAGCGGAGAAGTCGTCGGCGCAGTGCGTGTCGAGCGGAAGGACAAGCTTCGCGCCGCCGCTGGCGAGGAGTTGCTTGGCGAGCTCGACCTTGTCGGGCTCGACGAGCGACTTCCCCGTCTTCCCCCCCTGGGCGAGCGAGAAGGTGTAGGCCATGGCGCCACCAATGAGAACGTGATCACAGATGGCCAGGAGGTTCTTGATCACCTCGATCTTGTCCGACACCTTCTTGCCGCCGATGATCGCCACGAACGGACGCTTCGGGCTGCCGATGGCGTCGGAGAGATACTGGATCTCCTTCTCGACGAGGAACCCGACGACAGCCGGCTTGCCCGACTTTTTCATGGCCACCGGCACCGCGTGCATGCTCGCCTCGGTGCGGTGACAGGTGCCGAAGGCATCGTTGACATAGCCGTCGGCCAGCGCCGCGAGCCCGTCGACGTAGGCGGCGTCGTCTCCCTTCTTCTCTCCCTTGTTGAAGCGGACGTTCTCGAGCACGAGGACGCCGCCGGCGGGGAGGGCGGCAAGCTTGGCGTGGCTGTCCGGCCCGCCGGTGTCGGCCGCCAGAGCGACCGGGTGCCCGAGGAGCTCGCCGAGTCGCTTGGCCACCGGGGCCAGCGAGAAGGCCGGCTCCGTCCCCTTCCCGGCGGGGCGCCCCAGATGCGACATCAGCACCGCCCGGCCGCCCCGATCGAGGATCGAGCGAATCGTTGGCAGGGCCATCCGGATCCGGCGGTCGTCGGTGATCGCGCCGGCATCGTCCTGGGGGACGTTGAAATCGACGCGCACCAGGAGCGTCTTGCCCCGGGGATCGATGTCGGCGACGGTCTTCTTCGGCATGGGGGCGGTCCTCGTGGTGAAGGGGGCGTTCGGCCCGGGGGCAGACACCGCCCGCCGGTCCTGCGAATCTACGCCCCTGCCGCCCGACGGCAAGGCCGGGGGCATCCCGGCAGCGTGGCTCGCCGGCTGAACACGGCCTGTCGGGCGGCTATATTCAAGGGTCGTTTCCCGCTTGTTCGTCGCTTTCCCCCCTCCGCCAAGGCCATGACCGACCGGGCCCCGCCGCCGTCACTCCGCCGGTGGACCGGACAGCTCTTCCCGGTGAGCGTGGCGACGATCCTCTGCCTCCTCGCCGTCGCTCCGTGGATGGTGCCGGCGGCGCTCGGCGTGCTCCAGGTCGACGCCACGACCCCGATCGAGTGGGTGCCGGTGTCGTTTGCTCCGCGGGCGGCCTACGAGAAGTTCACCGGCGAGTTCCAAAGCGGTGATGTCGTGATCGCGTCGTGGGACGGCTGCATGCTCGACGCCGCGGCGATCGACGCCTTCCGCACCGCGGCCTCTGGCCCGGAAGCTCCCCGCGCTCCGGATGGCGAGCCGTGGTTCGAGCCGATCGCCAGCGGTGGCGTGGCGCTGGCCCGGCTCACCGACCCGCCGCTGTCGCTTTCTCGCGAGGAGGCCACGAAACGGCTGCGCGGGGTGCTGATCGGCCCCGACGACCGGACGACCTGCCTGGTGATCCCCTTCACGCGCGCCGGGCTCACCCATCGGCGGGCCGCCGTCGCCTGGATCCGTGACACGCTCCGACGCGTCACGGCCCTGCCGGAGGCCGAGCTCCACCTCGCCGGCCCGGTCATCGACAACGTCTCGGTCGACGAGGCGAGCATGGAGAGTTTCTTCTGGTTCGGGGGCCCGGGGGCGGTGGTGATCCTCCTCCTCACCTGGTGGTCGCTGCGCAGCTTGCGTTACGCATTGCTCGTTTTTCTCGTGTCGCTGGCCTGTGTCGGGCTCAACTTCTGGGGGCTCGCCACCTGGGGCGACCGGATGAACCCGATCCTGATCGTCATGCCGGTGCTCGTGCTGACCCTCGGGGTGTCGGGGGGGATCCACCTCACCAACTACCTCGTCGACGCGCTTGCCGACGGCGGGCTCGACGGGGTCGCCTGGCGCGCGATCCGCCTCGGCTGGCTCCCCTGCTCGCTCTCCGCGGGCACCACGGCAGTGGGGCTGTTGTCGCTGGTCGTCAGCGAGCTCGAGCCGATCCGCGTGTTTGGGTTCCACGCGGCGATTGGCGTCATGCTCACCCTCGCCATGCTGTTTCTCGTCGTCCCCGGTTTCTTCGAGCGCTGGCCGATCGTCCCGTCGAGTGGCGCTGCCCAACGGACGATGGCGACCGAGGATGCCTGCGCCCGTTTTATGGTCCGCCACGCCGGCAGCATCGTCTGGATCGGCATGATCGCGATGGGGGTGGCGGCGGTGGGGATCCCGCGGATCCGGGCCTCGGTGAGCATCGACACGCTGTTCACCCCCGCCAGCCGGGTGATGCGCGACTACGCCTGGCTGGAGGAGGCGATCGGGCCGTTGGTGCCGGTCGAGGTCGTGCTCCGGTTCCCCGACGATTCGCCCATCCGGCCGGCGGAGAGGCTCGACATCGTCCGCGACGTGGGGGAAGCGCTCGCGGGCATGCCGGGCGTCAGCGGCGTCCTCTCGGCGGCCACGTTCCTCCCCGATCTCGACGTCGGCTCCGGTCTCCGCGGCCAGGCGACCCGATCGATCGCCGCCCGGAAGCTCCAGCAGAGCCTCTCCGGCCTCGACGACATGCGGATCGTACGGAATGTCGATGGCGAGCAACTGTGGCGGGTGACGGCCCGGACCTCGGCGCTTGCCGGCATCGACTACGGTGACTTCCTCAGCGTTGTTCGCGCGCGGATCGAGCCGGTGGTGACCGCCCATGGCGGCCAAACGCGCGGCTTCACCGCCGTCTACACCGGCGCCATGCCGCTGATCAACGCCATTCAGAAGACGCTCCTCTCCGACCTGTTCTCGAGCTTCATCTCTGCCTTCGTCGTCATCACGCTGATGATGATCGTGGTGGAGCGGAGCCTCGTGGCGGGGCTCATTTCGATGATCCCCAACGTCTTCCCCACGATCCTCATGTTCGGGTTTCTCGGCTGGGCGGGAACGGCCCTCGACATCGGCAGCGTGATGACCGCGTCGATCGCGCTCGGGATGGCGATCGACGGCACCCTCCACTTCCTCACCTTCTTCCGCCGCGGGCTGCGTGCCGCACCGGCCGGCGCCGATGCCGCCGAACGGCGCCGCCTGCGCGTGGCTGCCGTCCACGGCGCGTTCCGGCATTCGGGAGCCGCGCTCACCGAAAGCTCCGTGGTGTGCGCGTTCGGCATCCTCATGTTCGCCTGGAGCTCGTTTGCCCCGACGAGCCGCTTCGCCTGGCTGCTGGCGCTGCTCATCGCCGCGGCCCTCGCCGGCGACCTCGTCCTTCTCCCGGCGCTCCTCGTCGGCCGGTCGGGCCGGTTCTTCCGGGCGCTGGCGCCAGTCGAGGGCGATCCGCCGCCGACGCCGGAGCCCTGATCGGCAGGCCCGCTCACACCCCGCGGCCGCGGGCGATGCGCTCGACAGCCACGGCGAGCCGATCGATCTCTTCAATCGTGTCGGAGAAGGCCAGCGACGGCCGCACCGTGGCCGCTGCAGCCAACGCGGCGTGATCGACATCATCTTCGGTGACGGTTCGCCGTTCCCCGATTCGCTCCCGCGCAGCGGCGGGCAGTCGTTCAGAGAATCGGCAGAACCCGGCCGTCGTCGAGGAGGTTGTAGGGGCGGCCGAGGCTGTCGATCGCCTCGAGGTCGTCGATCCCCATCGCGGTGTAGACCGTCTTCACGACATCGCCCGGGGTCACCTTCTCCTCCGGATATTCGCCGCGCGGATCGGTGCGGCCATGAACCACCCCCCCGCGGATGCCGCCGCCGGCCATCACCACGCTCATGCAGGCCGTCCAGTGGTCGCGTCCGGCGCCCCCTGGGCCCCCCGACCGGGGATCGCCGATCTTCGGCTTCCGCCCCATCTCGCTCGACACAAGCAGGAGTGTCGAGTCGAGAAGACCACGGTCGTCGAGGTCGCCGACGAGACCGGCAAACGCCCGGTCGAACTCCGGGAGGAGATTCTCCCGCAGGCAGCTGAAGTTGTTGGCATGGGTGTCCCAGCCGCCGCCGCTGGCGCACTTCTTCGACACCACCGCATCCTCCTCCGACCAGAAGACGGTGATGTACGGCACCCCCGCCTCGACGAGCCGCCTGGCCATGAGCAGGCTCGTGCCGTTGATCGTCGGGCCGTAGAGCGCCCGGACATGCTCCGGCTCGCGGTGGATGTCGAAGGCGCCGGCGGTCGACGAGGCCGCGAGGAGGTCAAACGTCCGCTCCTGCTGGCGGGTGTAGTTGCCTATTTCAACCTCGAGATCGAGGTCGTGGCGGAGCCGGTTGAGGCTGTCGAGGAGACCGCGCCGGTCGGCGAGCCGGCCGGCACCGGCGGCGTCGACGGAGAGATCGGGGACCGTGAACCGCATCGGGTCGTTGAAGGTCCCCTCGAGGAAGAACGGGTCGTGCTCGAGGCCGAGCCGACCGGCGAATTGCCCCGGGCGCGTGTAGGGGGCCTGGCTGGGACGGTACGGAAGCGTGATCGTCTGCGGGAGCGACGGATGGAGCGGCCGGCGCGAACCGACGACCGCCGCCATGTGGGGCCAGTCGGTGGGAAACGGGCGCCGGTCGTTGCCCATCGTTCGGAAGGTGATATCGGGGGCGTGGCCGGTGAGGTTGAAGTAATACCCGGCGTGGTGGTCGCCGGTGGCGAGACCTGAATCGGTGACCCCATGGACGAGCGCGATGTTGTGCCCCTGCTTCGCCGTGAGGGGGAGATGCTCGCAGATCGCCAGCCCCGGGGCTGTCGTGGCGATGGGGCGGAACTCGCCGCGGTATTCGGCCGGTGCGGCGGGCTTCAGGTCCCACAGGTCGACATGGGACGAGCCGCCGCAGAGGAAGAAAAGGATCGTCGACTTCGCCTTGGCGGCGCCCCCGGGGAGCGCCGCGGCCCCGGGCCGTGCGGCCAATCCGGTCAGCCCCGCCAATCCCGTGGCGCTGGCGCGGAGCATCGCGCGACGACCCGGCCGCCGCCCGGCCGGCGACCGACCGGGAAAGAGTCCCCTGGGTGGATTCAGATCGCCGCGCATGGCTCCCCCTTCCTGTCGTCCAGGCACCCCGCCGACACCCCCACGATACACACCGGGTGGAGGGGGATGCGAGGCCTGCAGGGAGACTGCCGCTACTCCCCCGTCTCGGCCTCCCCCCCGTCCCGCGACACGAGGGCCACATAGACGCGGTTGCCGGTGCTGTCGGCGAGGAACGCCACCGAGTCGTCGGCCCGGACGGTCATCGCCCCGCCGGCGTGGAAGGCATAGGGATTGTCGTCGTTGGCGATGTTGATCACCGCACAGCCCGGCTGCTTCGGGTCGAGCTCATTGGCGCCACTCAAGCCGCGCGTGAGTCGGGCGGTGTTGAAATCTCCGTAGAAGCAGGCCACGAGGAGGTTGCCGCCGGCGGCATTCGCGGGCACCCGGCGCCCCTTGAACCAGCGCTGTTGCCTGCCGGCCTCCTCGATGAAGCAGAGCGTTTTGGAGAGCCCGTCGGTGACTTCCCGAAACCGCACGCGCCGCGCTGTGGCGATGTCCTCGGCGCCGAACAACGAGTTGGAGGTCGGCACGGGAGGCAGACCGACGCAGACGGCAAGGCTCGCATCGATCCCCCGCAGGGGCGCGTAGTCGGTCCGCGGCAGCGGGTAGGGGACGCCGGCCGGCATCCCGAAGTTTTGGAGGAACGCGTTGTAATCGGCGGGCATGCCCGACGGGGTGGAAGGACAGACAAACAGCGGCACCGGCGTCCGTGCCTCCACGCTACCCCGGCCCCCCGGGAACGGCGGCGGGAGATTCATCGGATCGATCAGGGCGCGCTGGTTGTCGAAGCGCGTCGCCAGCGCCACTTCCTCCAGATACGGCAGGAGCCTCCCCATCGGCCCCATTGGCGAGCGGGCAAACGAGTGGACGGAAAAGAAGGGATTCGGTGGGGCTGGATACTCCGCCAGCGTCAGTTCCTGCCGCCACGTCGAAATCGATCCCTGGGCAGCTTCCTGATTCGACACCGCCAGCCCGAGCTGGCGGAGATTGTTGCCACAGGAAGCGCGCCTGGCAGCCTCGCGGGCTGCCTGGACGGCGGGGAGGAGAAGCCCGACGAGCGTGCCGATGATCGCGATCACGACGAGCAGCTCGACGAGCGTGAAGCCCGGGGCCGATCTGCAGGTCGGCCGACGGCCTGCCCGCGCGACGCCCCTGGCGGGGACAGATTCGGCACGGTGAAGGATTCGCGATCGGCTCGACATGACGGCGCTGCAACCCTTTCGGGCAGTTGGGTGAAACCGTCTCCTCTTCACCCTACCAATCCATCGACCCACTCTCCAGTTTGCGGTCGAACTGTTCGAAACCCCGGACAGGCTGTGAACTCCGTTAGGATCCACCTCTCATGCCGGCATCTCGATGACCGCCTTGATAACGCCGCTTGTCGGCTCGAGGAGCGTGGGGAACGTGGGAATCGTTTCGGCAAACGGGATCCGGTGGGTGATCCACGGGATGGTGTCGATCCGCCCCGCCTCGATGAGGGTGATGATCCGACGAAAGTCTCGGGAGAGGGCATTGCGGCTGCCGAGGATCGAGAGCTCGCGGCGGTGCATCACCGGGGCATGGGGAAACGACACCTCCGCCTGCGTGATCCCCACGAAGACGAGCCGGCCGCCGAAGGCGCAGTACGCCAGCGCCTCCCCCATGCTGGCGTTTGAGCCGGTGGCGTCGACGACCACCTCGCAGAACCGGCCGTCGGTGAGCTCGCGTACCGTGTCGAGGTCGACCGCGCCGCCGGTCGCGAGCACCGTGTCGGCGACCCCCATCCGCTCCCGCACGAACGCCAGCCGCGCCGCCACCCGATCGATGACGATCACCCGCGCCCCCGAGAGCTTCGCGAACTCGACCGCCGAGAGCCCGATCGGCCCGGCCCCGATGACGAGCACCGCCTCGGAGGCTGTCGGCGCTCCCCGGTCGATGGCATGGCAGCCGATGGCGAGCGTCTCCACGAGCGCATTCTGCTCGTGCGCGAGCCTGGGCGAGCGGTGGAGCTTCCGGGCTGGCACCGTGAACAGCGGCCGCAGACCGCCGTCGCAGTGGACACCGAGCGTCTGATGATGCTCGCAGCAGTTCGTCAGCCCCCGTCTGCAGGAGTGGCACTGCTGGCAGTTGATGTACGGCTCGACGCAGCACCGGTCCCCAGGGGCGACGTTGGCGACCCCTGGCCCGACCGCCACCACCTCGACGCCCAACTCGTGCCCCGGGATCCGCGGATAGCTGAAGAAAGGCATCTTGCCGAGATAGCCGCCGTAGTCGGTGCCGCAGATGCCGACGGCGCGGACCGCGACGACCGCGTCGCCCGGCCCCGGCGCCACCGGCTCGGGGATGTCGATGACACGGAAGGCGTGGGGCTTCTCGAGCTGGAGGGCCTGCATGATGGATGGTTCCGAGGGAGAAATCAGCCGACATCGAGCGCGTAGAACCGGGCAGCGTTGCCCCCTTCAATCGCCTCGCGCTCAGCGGCGGCAAGCGGCGCCAGGAACTCACGGACGATCCCGATCACGTCGGCATACTCGGCGGCCAGGGTGCAGACCGGCCAGTCGCTGCCCACCATCAGCCTTTTCGAGCCAAAGGCCTCGAGCGCCACCTCGAGGTAGGGGGTGAAGTCGGCCCGTTTCCAGCCCTTCCAGTCGGCCTCGGTGACCAGCCCCGAGAGCTTGCAGAGGACATTGCGATGGGCCCCGAGCGCCTTCAGATCCTGCCGCCAGGGGTCGAGCTCCCCCGCCTTTATCCGCGGCTTGGCGAGATGATCGAGGACGAAGGGCTGCTCGGGAAAACGGCCGACAAGCTCCTCTGCGGCGGGAAGCTGGTCGGAATAGAGCAGCAGATCGTAGGTGAGGCCGAAGGTCGCGAGCTTTCCGATGCCATGGAGAAACGATTCGCCGAGGAGGAACCGCGGATCAGGCTCGTCCTGGACAACATGCCGAACGCCGACGAACTTCGGCCGCTTGGCGAGCTCCCGGAGCTGATCGACGACGTGCGTGCTCCGCAGGTCGACCCAGCCGACGACGCCGCGGATGAGCGGATTGGCAGCGGCCAATTCCAGCAGCCAGCGACTCTCCTCGAGGGATTGCCGCGCCTGGACGGCGACGGTGCCGTCGATCCCCTCCGCCGCGGCCAGAGGCGCAAGATCCTTTGGCAGGTGGTCGTGCGCCAGCCGCTCCATCCCGGTGCCGATCCAAGGATACTCGGCGGCAGAATAGCTCCAGAAATGGTGGTGGGCATCGATCCGCATGGCAGGAGCTCCTCGGTGCCGGACGGGGACGAACCGCGCCGGTGCGAAACGTCAGTTGTTCTCCGCCAGTCCCTCGACATGGCCGACATTGTGCACCGGGGCGAAGATCACCTCGACTTTGGCGAGCAGTTCGCGGTCGATCGGCTCCGCCGCCCAGGTAGCCCAGTCACGGATGTTGGCCGGATTGGCGCTCCCCGCGATCGTCGTCGCGATCGCCGGGTTTTCCAGGGAGAACTGCAGCGCGAGCTTGGCGATCGGCGTGCCGTGGGCCCGGCACAGGGCGGCGGCCTCGCGCGCCGCCGCTTTCACGCTCTCCGGTTCCTTGAGCCAGGCCGGCAGCGGCGCGTCAGTCAGAAGCCGGGCACTGAACGGCCCGGCGTTCATGACGCCGATGCCGCGCTCCAGGAGCCACGGCACCGTCTCGTCGGCGAAGCGCGTGTTCTGGAGCGTGTATTGGTTGTAGTTGAGGACGCAGTCGACGTCGGTTTGATCGCAGACGAAACGAAAGATCTTCTGCGGATAGCCGCTGAATCCAATGAACCGCACCTTGCCGACATCGCGAATCCGCCGCAGCGCCGGAATCGTCTCGTCCACCAGTTGCTGCATCGGCACGAACTCGATGTCGTGGCAGAGGATGATGTCGAGATGATCGGTGCCGAGGCGGTGGAGCGAGACATCGACGCTCTCCGCGACCCGCCTGGCCGAAAAGTCGAAGTGGCCGAGGTCGTATCGCCCCAGCTTCGTGCACAGCGTGTAGGCATCCCGCGGCACCTCTTTGAGCGCGATCCCGAGGAGCACCTCGCTCATCCCCCGGCCATAGAAGGGGCTCGTGTCGATGAGGTTCATCCCCAGGTCGAGGGCCACCCGCACGCTCGCGAGGGCCTCCTCCACGGTCACCCGGCGGAACTCGGCCCCCAGCGAGGAGGCCCCGAAGGCGAGGATCGGCACCTCGAGGCCGGTGCGGCCGAGCAGTCGTCGCTTCATCGGAGGATCCCCAGTGAGTCAGGAAAAAGTGCGGCAGCCGACGGTCAGCAGGAGGTTCGCCCACGGCGCCTGCTCGGCGGTCTGGATCGTGAGGACATGATCGACCGACGCCACCGCCTCGTAGAAGTCCCACTTCAGAATCGGCTCGAGCTCACAGTGGGCCCCGGCCGCGGCAAGGATCCGCCGGTACTCGGCCCACACCGGCGGATCGCCCGGTGTGGCGGCGGCGTAGGGATCGCTGCGGTCGATCCCCATCGTGTTGACCCCATCGATCCGTACCGTGCCGAGGATCGCCTCGAGAACCTGCGCGACGGTGGGGATCCCGGGGGAGAGTTGCAGCGAGACGAGCTCCGCCCGCGGCCCGCGCTTGTTCGACGCAGGGTAGTTGCCGTCGGCGATGAGGACCTTCGAATGGTGCCCGGCCTGGGCGAGGATACGGAGGATGTCGGGGTGGACAAGCGCGGTGTTGAGCATGGGGGAAAGACGTTTTTCAGGGGGTGGAGCGGGGGGCGATGGTGTCGAGAGCGCGGATGCTGTCGATCGTCATCCGCGCGGCGGTGTCGGCATCGGGGTGGGGGAAGACCTCGGCCGAGAGATAGCCCGCATAGCCGATGTGACGCAGCGCCACGGCGATCGGTGCTGCGGCCGTGTGGCCACTCCCCATGGCGCGGCGGTTGGAGTCGGCCCAATGAACATGGCCGACGAGATCGCCGCAGTCGACCAGCGCCGTGGCCGGATCGGCCTCCTCGATGTTCATGTGGAACAGATCACAGAGGAGCTTGACGTGGTGGATCATGCGCCCACGGAGGAATGAGGCTGCCTCACCGACCTGCGTGAAGAGATTCGTCTCGTAGCGGTTGAGCGGCTCGTAGAGGAGCGTCTGCCCGCGCCCCGCGGCATGCCGGCCGAGGTGGTGGAGGGCCGCGGCGAGGTGCTCGAACGCGTCGGCCCGCGACACCTCCCCCTCATGGCGCCCCTGCATCGATCCGATGATCACCGGCGCTCCATGGTCGGCCGCGATGTTGATAAGCAGCTCGATGAAGTCGCGGGCCTCCGTGCGGATTCGCGCGTCGCCGTGGGTGAGCGAGAGCTTGTGACGCACCCAGCCGGCGCCGCTCCCCACCGCCGCCAGACGGAGCCCGTGGTCGGCGAGTCTCCCGGCCAGGCCGCAGTCGGCCAGTTGCTCGCCCCCCGTCGGGAAGATCTCCACCGCATCGAAGCCGAGCTCGGCCGCCCGCCGGCAACCGACACGAAGCGCCTCTGCCGCAGAGGCCCCGTGAAACACGAACGGCCCCTGCCGCGCCTCGTTCACGAGGCACACCGTCACCGCGCTCTTCATGCCACCGACCCCCGCTGTGGTGCAAACAGCGGCCGCAGGTGCCGCTGGTAGAGATTTTCCGTCACCTGCCGGCCAACAAGGTCGCGATGGGCTACCAGAAGATCGGTGTACCGGGCCCCCTGCTTCGCCGCCACCTTGAAAGAAACATGGAGGAGCTGACGGACATGGGGATTGAAGCGCGGATCGGCAGGGAGATGACGGATCGCCGCCGCCAGCCGCGGCCCATCCCAGGAAGCCAGCTCCGCGGCCGACGGGAGCAGGGCCCGGTCGATGTCGATCACGGTCGCATAGGGAGCGCACAGCTCGTCGATAGCCCCAAGGGCGTAGGCGTAGATCTCCCGGGTGAGGTCCAGACCGTCCCCCCCCGCCTCGGAGAGGCCGATCAGTTCCTCCAGCCAGGTCGTGCCGGCTGTCTTCACATGAACCCCAGCCCCGCTGCGTTCGAGGGCGCGGCGGATGATGGGATAGAGCGAGAACTTGTCGCTTCCGCTGTGAACCGAGAGCTTGAGCCCCCCGGGCAAGTCATAGGTTGCCGCCGCATGGGCGAGAACGGCGAGATCGTCGTTGAACTCCCGTTCGAAGGCGACGAGATCGCCGACGTAATCGACCCCTTTGTTGAACCGGCCGGTGAACTTCGGGGCGATCGTGTCGAGCGGGACACGTTCATCGGCCAGCAGGCAGAGGATCACCAGCAGCTCGCGCGGCGTCTGCGGGCTGTCGGTCTCGTCCATGCTCACTTCCGTGACGAACCCGGCCCCCCCCTTCCGCGCCTTGATGTGGCGGTGGATCGCGCCAGCCTCGCGGGCCGCGAGGAGATACTGCCCGGCAATCCGGGAGACGACGTCGGCGTCGAGCATGAGCGGCTCCGCCACCCCCGCCAATCGGAGCGTGCCGGAGAGTTCAGGATGCCGGGCCACGAAGGCGGCGATCTCGGATGCAGGCGCCGGTTTGCCGATCGAGTCGGCGACGTCGATCGTGAAAAAGTCACTGGTGTCGAGGAAGCGATCGACCGTCTCCAGGCGGATGTGGTCGGCATCGACAAACCACGGATGGCCCCAGCCCCGCTCTTCCACCGCCTTCGCCGCGGCCGCCCGGACGCTCGGCGGCTCGCTGCCGACGAAGCCATGCTCGCGGTTCGATTTGTTCCACACGGGGGCGACGAGCACCCCGTCGGCCTCGAGTCGCTCGAAGGCTGCCAGCTGGGCGGCAGCCTGATGGGCGAAACGGTCTCCGACACCGAACGACAGCCGGGGGAGGCGGGCGCTTGAGGGGGCGTGCATCGGGCGGTCCTGGTTCAAACGTCGAGGTTCTTCACGTCGAGGGCGTGGCGCTCGATGAACTCGCGCCGCGGCTCCACCTTCTCCCCCATCAGCACCCGAAACAGATCGTCGGCCGCGGCGGCGTCGGTCATCGTCACCCGGAGAAGGGTGCGGTTGGCCGGGTCGAGCGTGGTATCGCGGAGCTCCTCCGCGTTCATCTCGCCAAGACCCTTGAAGCGGGTGATCGACAGCCCCTTCTCGCCGGCACGGCGAACGGCAGAGAGGAGACTGCGGAGATCTTCCAGACCGATGACGTTCTCGCCACGACGGAGCGAGTAACGGGCATCCTCGGTGCCGGTGCGGTCCTCGGGGAAGAGCGACTCGATGCCGAAGCCCATCTCCTTGAGCTCGGCCAGCCCGGAATTGATGCTCCGCACCTCGTGGAGATCGACGATCACGAGCTGGTCTTCATGCTCCACCGCCTTCGCGTCGGCGGCCGGGGCTTGGGCATCCTCGACGCGCCCCACCGAGAGCGCGCCGCCGGCGACCTTCTCCTTCCCCTTCACGAAGGCCTCGAGTTGCTCGCGGCTGGAAAACCAGTGCTCCTCGCTCCCGAAATAGACATGGAACATCGGCAGCTTGGCGGTGGCTGTGTCACGGCGGGCGGCATGGTCGCGGAGGCTGATCCCTCGCCTTTCCAGAGCAACCAAGGCGTCCTCGAGGCCGGCGAGCGTGCGGCAGAGCTTTTGCATCGTCGCCCCGGAGATCTCGCGGCCATCGCCGGGGAGGAAGACGCCCTCGCCGAGGCCCTGATCGAGGAGCTGCGTCTTCATCTGCTCTTCGGTCTGCACGTAGTAGACCAGCTTCTTGTTGCGGACGCGGAACAGCGGCGGCTGGGCGACGTAGACGTGCCCCGCGGCGACGAGCTGGTACATCTGCCGGTAGAAGAATGTCAGCAGGAGCGTGCGGATGTGCGATCCGTCGACGTCGGCGTCGGTCATGATCACGATCTTGTCGTAGCGCCGCTTGCCGAGATCGGCGTCGGTGCCGATGCCGGCGCCGATCGCGGAGATGACACTGCGGACCTCCTCGTTGGCAAGGACCTTGTCCTCCCGGCTCTTGTAGGCGTTGATGATCTTGCCGCGCAAGGGGAGGATCGCCTGATACTCGCGGTGCCGGCCCCCCTCCGCCGAACCGCCGGCCGAATCACCCTCGACGAGGTACAACTCGCAGCGGGCGACATCGCGGCTGGTGCAGTCGCGGAGCTTGCCAGGCAGACCGCCGCCGGAAAGCGCCCCCTTCCGCTCCCGCAGGAGCGCCTTGGCCTTGAGGGCCGCCGCCCTGGCCTCGGCGGCGAGCACACCCTTCTGGACGATCGCCTTGGCGTTCTTCGGGTTCTCCTCGAGATACTTGGCGAGGCAGTCACCGACGGCGGAATTGATGATCCCCTCCACCTCGCCGTTGCCGAGCTTCGTCTTCGTCTGCCCCTGGAACTGCGGATGGGGGACGCGGACGCTCACCACCACCGTGAGGCCCTCGCGGACGTCGTCACCGGTGGGAACGAGATCCTTGTAGAGCCCCGTCTTCTTGCCGTAGGCATTGAGTGAGCGGGTCAGCGCGCCGCGGAAGCCGGAGACGTGCGTCCCTCCCTCCGTCGTCGAGATGTTGTTGACGTAGCTGTGGAGATTCTCGGTGAACTCACCGGTGTATTGCATCGCGATGTCGAACGACACCCCCTCCTGCTCGCCGACGATCGAGATCACGTCGGCGTGGATCGGATCGCTCGAGCGATTGAGCCACTCGACGAATTCGACGATCCCCCGCTCGTAGAAATACTCCTCCGTCTGGCCGCTGGCGGCGTCGGAGAAGACGATCCTCACGCCCGAATTGAGGAAGGCGAGCTCTTGGAGGCGGCGAGCGAGGATGTCGAAGGAGAACTTTGTCGACGGGAAGATCTGCGGATCGGGCTTGAAGGTCGTCTTCGTGCCGGTGCGGGTGGTGGTGCCGACGTTGCGCACGGGGCCGGCGACCACGCCACGCTCGTACTCCTGCTGCCACAGATGGCCATCACGCGAAACCTCCACCTCGCACCACTCGGAGAGGAAGTTCACCACCGTGACGCCGACGCCATGGAGGCCGCCGGAGGTTTGGTAGGCCCCTTTCTGGAACTTGCCTCCGAACTTCAGGACTGTCATCACCCCTTCGAGGGTCGAGACGTCGCGGTCCATCTCTTCCGAAAGCTGCGCGTGTTTCTCCACGGGGATGCCGCGGCCGTCGTCCTCGACGGTGACACTCCCGTCGACGTTCACCATCACGCTCACCCGCTTGGCGTAGTTGGCCATGCACTCGTCGATCGAGTTGTCGACGACCTCGTAGACGAGGTGGTGGAGGCCGCGGGCGGTGTTGTCGCCGATGTACATGCCGAACCGTTCGCGGACATGCTCGCGGTCGGAGAGATGGAGCAGATCCTCGGACGTGTAGCCGGGTGTGCGGGTCTCGTCAGCCATGGGACGGGTCCTCCGGGGATGACGGGGCGGGGACCGGAAGCCGGGCGGCAGCGGCCCATATCGATGCGGACGGTGGGTTTGATTCGGAACGCTCGATCGGCTCGGAGAGGAGGCGGCAGCGGATGTCGATGATCCCTTCCGCCGGGACCAACTCCGCCAGGCGGGTGACGGCCTGGCGCTTGTGGAATCCCATCTCCTGCACGATCGCCGAATGGGTCACGAACACCTCGAGCACGCCGCGGCGGACGAGCCCGGGCTGGGAGGCGGCCCGGATATGCTCCGGCACCGCCTGCTGCCAGGCGTCGACGAGTCCCGAGGCCGCTTGCTCGCGGTCGTATCCGGTCCGGGCCAGGAGGCGGCTCATCAGCCCGCCAATGGCCTTCGGTCCTGTGGGCGGGGATTCATCGTGCGGCATGCGGTGGATCGGCAGGGGGACTGGAGCGGGGGAAACGTTCAAAAGCCACGGCGTCGACCGGCCGGTCAGTCGGCGGCCAGCGGCATGATCACGTAGCCGTAGCCGTCGGTGGTCGTGCAGACGCAGGCACTTTGGGCGTCGGTGAGCTCCACCGTCACGGCCGTGTCGGCATCGAGCACACGGAGGAAGTCGCTCACGAAACGGGGATCGAGTTTGATCCGAACCGTCTCACCGGTGTGGTCGATCGGCAACTCGATCCGGCTCTCGCCACTCTCGGCCGACCGTCCCGTGAGGACCAGCTGCCCCGGCTCGAAGGTGAAGTCGACCCCCTTCGAATGCTCACTGGTGACAATCGCCGCCTGACGGACCGCCGCGAGGAGCGGCCCGGCGACGAGGTGCACGCGGATCGCATCGGGCCGGGACGGGAAGACGTCGCGCCACCGCGGGAAACGCCCCTCGACGAGGCGCGACGAGATCGTCGTCGAACCGCTGTGGAAGAGGATCTCACTCGGGCGGACGGCCACCCGCACCGGCACATCTGCTCCCGAGAGGCAGCGCTCCACCAGCTGCATCGCCCGTGCCGGGACGATCGGCGCGACCTCGGCCGATGCCCCCCCGGATCCCACCCCCCCGGATCCCACGCCGGTGGACACGGCCGGGCCCTTCATCTTGGCGAGCCGGCGGCCATCGGTGCCGACCGCCGTCACCTCCTTGTCGCCCAATTCAACGAGCACCCCCCCGAGGGCATACCGGCTCGACTCGTTGTCGGTGGCAAACACCGTCCGCCGCACGAGCTCCCGAACCAGCGGCGACGAGATCTCATGGCCGGAGTCGGCCGGAAAACTTGCCACGGCCGGGAATTCGAGTGGATCCTCCGCCGGCAGGCGGAACTCACTGCGGGGCGCCTTGACGATCGTGGCGGTGCCGTCGGTATGGATGTCAAACACCGTCCCAGCAGGGCTTTCGCGGACGATCGCCGCCAGCCGGGCACTGGGGAGGAGCACCGCCCCGGGAGCCAACGTCTCCACCCCCTCGATGCGGATGCGGATCCCGACTTCGAGATCGGTGGCCGAGATTTCGGCTGAGTCCCTGTCAGCCTCGAGCTTGACGTTCGAGAGGACCGGCTTGGGCGACCGGGCCGGAACCACCGCCTGGGCGCTCTGGAGGGCCGCAAGGAGCGGCTCGCGCACACATCGCACTTTCATGACGGACCCCTTCAGACGAACCGCGTCGCGGCCCGGGAACCCGGCCACGGAAAACCCCTACTGTACCCGACCCGGGGGCGACAGAAACCCCCGCCGATCCTCTCCCGGTCGCGGCCCCGTTCTCCCCTCTTTTCTTCTCCTCATGGATGAAAGAAAGGGAGAAGGGGAAGAAAGAACAACATTAGAACCATTATGACACGAGCCGCCCGAGTACGTGAACGTCTGTTCCTGTCGGTGAGCATTCAGAGGGCGGGAAACCGGAAAAAACGGGCTTTGGATCGATCCAGGGAGGCTGCGTGGGCGTCGATCGGAGTGTCGGGAACGTGTCGGAACGTGGTGGTCATGAGGTTGGAAGTCAGTCGGTCTCACGGCTCGGGGGAGATGCTCCGCGGTGGGGTCGGCGGCCGTCGGGCGTGGCGTGAGGGTGGTGGGGGAGTTCTGGCTGCGACGGAACAGGGTGGGGGATGGGTGGGGCGCCGTCGGCAGCGGAGCCAGTGGCGAGATTTCCAACATCGGTCGACGGCGCTGCGACATCGGCCGACAGCGAATGCCAGAGAGCAAAAAACCCCGGGCCTTTCGACCGGGGGTGTCTCCGATTCGATCCGCTGGAGAGGAAACGGCTTCAGGCCGCCCCACCCGCGTCGATCGTTTCCGCTGGAACGGTGAGCCTCGCCGTCGGCGGGGTCGGAGGCTCCGGGTCACGTCGCTCGACGGTTTTCAACGCGGGGTTCGGCGCCGGGTCGCCCCATAATAAGCCACAGCACAGCCGATCGCCGCGAGTGACAGGGCCCCCGGTTCCGGCACGGGGGCGACCGTGTAGTCGAGCATGATATTCGATCCCTGGCGGATCACGCTGAAGGCCGCCTGGGGCCGGATCGTGGTCAGCGTGACGCCGTTGCTGTCAGTGCCGACAGTGCCGAGTAAAAACAGGCCCGCAGAGGAGGCCGCTGCCGAGGCATCGATCACCAACCAGGCGTGGTGTGTTGACCAGAATGGGTCGGCCCAATCGACCGTCGATCCGGCGCGGTCGAAGGTGAGGTCGAAGAGGCTGTTGGTATCGATCGACAGTGGCCCCGACAAGATGTCGACGGCGTCGTAGAGCGTTCCCCGATCGGCCAGGGATGCGGTGTTGGCCACCAGCTCCCACTCCAGGTGGCTGCCGGCAGCGTAGCCCAGACCGGCGGCGAAAGACTGCAGGCCGGGCGAGTTGCCGGGGGCGTGGATCGCACCGGCGTCGAACGTGACCGGGCCGGTGAACGTCACACCGTCCCCCCGGACGACGCCGCCGGCCGCCACCTGGAGCGTGCCACCGACGGAGCCGGTGTAGGACGACGTGCCGTCGAGCGTCTGGATGCCGCTCAAGGCATCCGCACGGATCAGCGCGCCTCCATGGTTGGCGAGGTTGTTGGCGACCGCGAGCGACGCCAGGTCGAGGATCGCGCCGCTGCCGAGCGACACCGTGCCAGTGCCGAAAGCAGACGTGCCGCCGGCAACGAGCGTGCCCCCGGCGATCGTCGTCCCAGCGGAGTATGTATTGGCTCCGGAGAGCGTCAGCGATCCGCTTCCATCCTTCACCAGCGCCAGGTTCGCCTTGCCGGTGGTGCCGATCGGGCCGGCATAGCTGCCGTTGGCCGTCCCGCTGACCGTCAGCGTCGCGACGGTGCCGGCGACCGAGTTGATAATCCCGCCGACGCCCGCTGCGCTCCCCTTGAGGAAGGCGATCTGCTGGGCGTGGCCATTGAGATCGATCGCTCCGGCCGTGGCGCCGAATGTCACGCCGGCGGTCGTCGGCAGGGCATGGTCGACGCCGAGCTTGTGGACGCCGGTCGCGGAGCTGTTGACCGTGACGTCGCCGCGGAACGTGCTTTGGGCATTGAGATTGGTGACGCCCGCGCCGCCGGAGCCGCCGACGGCCAGATTGAGGCCACCGGTGCCGGTGATCGGGCCGTTGACGTTGAGGGTGTAGCCGCTGGTCGCCCCGAGGTTGATGGCGCCGGAGGGGAGGGCGAGGGCAACGGGATTGGAGAGCGTGCCGCTGGCCCCCGAGACCGCGATCGATTGGCCCCCCTTCGTGAGCTCGATCGTCCCGGTGCCGGTCTGCACCGAGTTGACGTTCACGCGGACATTGGCACCAGTGAACGACACCTTGCCGCCGGCGAACAGGCCGGCCAGATCGGTGGCAACGGTGATCGTGGAGGTCGAGCTGACGGCGAGTGTGCCGGCCGCCACGGCGACGTTCGCCGTGGGGAGATTGGCGACACCGAGCGTGCCGTTGCCCGACTTCGTCAGCAGGCCGTTGAGCGTCGGGCTCGAGGCGAGCGTGAGTGTGTCACCGCTGGCGACGTCGATCCGCCCGCCGCTGGGAGCGACCGTGATCGCGTTGGCAAGCGACTTCGCGCTCGCACCGTCGAAGGCGATGCCTCCCCCACCGGAGAGGCTCACCGCGCCGCTCCCCAGCCCGGCATCACCGAAGCCGATCGTGCCGGCTGACGCCGTGATCGCCCCGGTCGTGGTCACGGAGTTGCCGGCAAGATCGATGCGGCCCGAGCCACTGTTGGTGACCGTGGCAGCGCCGGAGAGCGTCCCGCCGATCGTCACCGTCGCAGCCCCGGCATTCGTGACCGCGACAGAGTCACCGACGGCCCCCGCGAGGGTCAGGTCGCCGCCGTCGGTCCGCACGGCTCCGGCACCGGTGATGGCGCCGCCGTAGGTTGCGGCATCGGAGCGCTTGAAGACGAGTGCCGTGCCGGCGGCCAGCGACGCGTCGCCGGTGAGCGTGCCGCTGGTGCCGCCGCTGCCCACCTGGAGAACACCCCCGGAGACGACGGCCTGGCCGCCATCGACGACGTCGCCCGTGACGACGAGCGTCCCGGGGCCGGCCTTCGTGAAGCCGTTGCTGATGGCCATGTCGGTGGCGATCGTCGTCGTGCCGGCGACGGTGGTGATCGAATTGACAGCGGCGCTGGCCCCGCCGAGCGTCAGTTGGCCACCGGTGAGCGTGTAGCCGGCGGTGTCGAACTTGAGCCCGAGGTCGGCGGCAACCGGGCCGCTGACGGTCACGGTGCCCGCCGAGCTACCGAAGACCGCCGTCCGGGCGGGGCTCCAGGCGCCGCCGGACCAGTCCGTCCCCCCCGTCGCGCTCCAGGTACCGCTGCCGCCGGCCCAATCGAGGACCTGACCGGGATTGAAGACGAGATACAGCCCGGTGCCGCTGGCGCCGGTGTCAGACACGGCGAACGTGCCGCCGGAGAGCGGATTGGAGAAGCCGGAGGCGTCGATGCTGAAGCGCGAGGGGTCGAAGGAGCCGACGAGGGCGGCGGCGGCCATCATCTGCCACGAGCTGGCCACGGAGCTGTTGAAATTGAGGGCGTTGCCGGCCGCGCCAGCGCTGCTTGAGGCACTCTGAAGATGGATCGTGAACGCACCGGAGCCGGGGAGCGACAGGTTGCCCGACATCGTGAGGAGATCCCAGCCCGTCCCGGCGCTCCCGGCAGCGTCATAGAGCTGGAAGTTCGATCCACCGCTCCCGCCGAGCGTGGCATCGGTAAACGCGAAGCTGCCGATGGCATTGCCGCCGGCGGCCACCGTTCCGCCGCCGCCGATCGTGGCGGCACCCGTGACGCTCCCCGTTCCGCCGAGCGTCTGGCCATTGGCAATCGAATAGCCGCCGGTGACGGCCGCGACGTCGAACGTCGCCCCCGCGGCGACGGTGACCGTCGGCGAGGCGTTGATCGAGCCGGCCCCGGAGAGGGCGAGCGTCCCCTCCTCGATCGTCGTCGAGCCGGTGTAGGTGTTGGCCCCGGTGAGCGTCTGGGTGTTGGCGCCGGTCTTGACCACGTTGACCACGTGGCTGCCGGTACCGATGACGCCACCAAAACCCTTACCGGGCGTCGTGGCGCCGCCGAGGGTCAGGGTGGCATCCTGGGAGCCGTTGTTGACGATCGAGAGGTTCTTCGTGCTCCCCACCGTGGCATTGGCGCCGTCGGCAAGATAGGCCACCTGCTGATTGAAGCCGTTCATGTCGAGCCGCGCGGCACCGATCCCCGCCTTCGTGCCGACGATCACACCGCTGGTGGTGGGGAGGGCGTTGGCGATCCCGAGTTTGATCGAGGCGGTGCCGGCGACGTCGGGGGTGTTGGTATTGATCGTCGTGTTGCCGCTGTAGGTGTTCTGGGCGAAGAGATTGAGGACGCCGCCGCCGCCACCCCCCAGCGTGCTGTTGGAGAGATCGAGATCGGAGTTGCCGCTGATCACGCCGGAGATCGTGAGGCTGCCGGTGGCGCTGGTATTTGCCCCCTTCGTCGGCCCGATCGTGCTCGTGAACGTCCCTGGCGTGTAGGTCGCGCCAGACCACGATCCGGCGGTGAACGCCTGGCCGGTCGAATTGAGGCCGATGCCGGCCGAGACGGTGCCGCCGGTGTTGCCGGAGAGGTTCGAGATCAGGGCCCCGGAGGTGGGGAGTTGGATCTGGCCGCTCCCCGAGAGCGTGGCGCCGTCGTTGACATTGAGCCGCTGCGTACCGGAGAGGACGAGGTTGCCCGTCAGGACGCCCGAGGCAGCCAGGTTGTAGATGCCGGAGGCAGTCGGGCCGGCACCGACGACGAGGTTGCCGGCTGCCACCGTCACTCCGCCCCCCGAGGAGGGAACAAAGTTTCCATTGACCGTCAGATTGCCAGCCCCGGACTTTGTCAGCACCCCCGACAGCGACGACATGCTCGCCACGGAGAGATTTTGGCTGCCGGTATCGATCGTGCCCCCGCCGCTGCCGATGACGACATCGTTGGGAAGCGCCACGGCCGAGCCGGCCGTGCTCTGCAGCGTGGCGCCACCTGCGAGCGTGATCCCGCCGGAGCCGAGCCGGCCGGCGCCGTCGATTCGGAGGGTGCCGCCGGAGATATTCGTGCCGCCGGAGAAGTCGTTGTCGCTGGTAAGCGCGAGGATCCCGGCGCCGGTCTTCGTGAGCCCCGTCGAACCGGTGATCTTGTCGCTGGCGGTGGCGCCGCTGAAGGTGTAGCTGCCCGCCGCGGCCGAGACGGTGAGCGACGAGGGAGCGAGGGCTCCGGCGAGGCTGATCGTGCCGCCGGCGGAGTTGCCGAAGGTCACCTGATCACCGTCGGTGAAGGTCGATGTGCCCGTGCCGGTGGTCCAGTTGGCCGTGGTCGTGTTCCAGGTGCCGCCGCCGCTGACGTTCCATCCCAGGCTCTTGGCGGCAAGGACCGAGAGGCTGAAGTTGTCGACGCCCGCCATGGCGTCGCTCCCGGAGTCGTCGGTGTCGCTCCAGCGGATGTAAAGGTATTGGTCGCTCGCCCAATTCACCCCCGTGAGGTTCCCTGCCTGGTTGCCGATCGTGTAGAGCGGCGTGATCGCGGCCTGGGCGCCCGGGGCGCCGGTGCCGGAGGCGGGGGTGGTGAATCCGAGGGTGGTGCTCGCCCACGAGCCGGCGGAGGTGTTGAACGTGCCGTCGCCGGTGGCACTCCCCGACACGACATTCGCCGAGCTGACCCGATACGACATCGGATAGGGATTGCGGGTCGTCGACGGATTGCGGTTCATGACCGCGTCGTAGGCGAGGGAGAGGTTGTTGATCGTCCCGCCCGAGGTGTTCTTGAGGACGACGCCGAAGAAGCCGAGCGTCGCCCCGGAGGCCTCCGAGCCGAAGGCCCGGTTCGTGGGGCTGGCGGAGTCGACGAGCTGATAGAAAGCACCGGTGCTCGACGAGCCGTTGTTGATCCCGGTCTTGTTGGCCGTGCCGAGGCCATAGACATACCACCCGCTGACCGAAGCACTCGATCCGGACAACGCGAGTGTCGAGATGTCGAGCATCGTGCTGGCATTGATATTTGTCGTGCTCGACGTGCTGCTCCCCGTCATCCCCTGGAAGTTCTGCGTGTAGGTCGAGCCGCTGAAGTCGATCGGCGTGGCGATCGCCGGCAGGCCGGAAACGACGACGGCGATCGAGAGGCCGAGGCGGACACAGCCGTCGAGGAGGCGGCTCGAGAACGTCGGGCGGGGCATGGCAGGAATCTCCTGGTGCGCTAGATCCGTCGGGTCGGAAGGCGATCAGCGCGGGGAGATTGCCCGAGGGGCGGAAACAGCGCCTAGGCGAGTTTTCGAGTGAGCTCTTCATGAGGCCGCCGCCGCCGGCACTCACGAATCGATAACAAATCGGTTGAGCCTTCATTGAAAGATCGACGCTTCATCGATGCGAGCGACAGGTAAGCGCGGCGTGAGCTAATCATGAGCCGGATGGGGGTGGCGGCGTGTCGAGCACGCCGCTCCCCGCCCGGCGAGAGCCGCCGAGGGGCGATTCGTTTCGCCGGCGACACGGAGGCAAAAAAACAGCCCCCCCGGCCGGATGGCCGGGGGGGCCGCGTGCAGAATCTGGAGGCTCTCGGAGCCGGGAGCTCCCAGAGCCGGCCGGATCATCAGGGCACGGTCAAGGCAGCATCACGGGACCTGGGCGCTCTCGCCGCCGCGCTTCGTGAGCAGGGCCGCGAACGTCCGCAGGTCCATGTCGTCGGCGAAGTACTGGGCCGAGCCGTCGACCATCACCACCATCATTCCACCGGGATGAAACGAGTAGCCCTCGTTGGCGTTGGTGACGTTGAAGGGGCGGTCGGCCGGGCCGGCGCCGCAATTGTTCGACGCACAGTAGTTGAGCGTCTTGTAGACAAGGCCGGCCGAGGTCGCCGCGTCGATCGAGAATGGGGCATCGGAATCGGCCCAGCCCACCCCGGAATCGCTCGGCACGATCTGCGGCGTGGCGGAGCTCGTGTCAGCAACGGTCAGCTTCTTCCTGCCGCGGTAGACATCGGGCCGTCCGGAGCACTCGACCATCATGATCGTCTTCGAGGTGCCGTCGAGGATCTCGCGGAGCGGCGTGGGGAAGTTCTTTTGGAGAGCCGCCCGCGACCATTCGGGATTCTTGGCCTTGTTGGGAAGGTCGTAGTAGGGATCGTCGGCGGTACTCGTGCCGATGACGTTGCTCTTGATGCCGTTCATGCAGTCGTAGTCGGTCTGGCCGAGGGCTTGGGCGACGGTGAAGCCGGGCCGGCCGCTCTTGGCTGTTGCGGAGTAACTGCTGCCGGAATTCGTCCGAACTGGGACGGAGGTCATCTTGTCGCGGCCCGGGGTCGACGGGCAGAGAAACGACGGGATGCTCGTCATCGCCAGGGCGAGATTCGAATCGGCCGGGATCCCGAGGACGGGATCGGCGGCCATGCCGCTGTTGCTCGTGGCGTCCCACCAGTGCTTCTTGAGGCTGTAGCGCGAGGCGACGTTGGCCTCCTCGATGAAGGGGAGGAGGAGGGCCTTGTGGGAGTTTGACGGCAGCAACGGATCGTTGCCGGAGGAGAGGGTTTCGTTCTGGTCGTAGAGCGACGCGGGGAAGCCCTTCTTGGCGGAAAGATAGTTTTGGAAGCCGAGGCCGAGCTGCCGGAGATTATTGCCGCATTGGGCGCGGCGGGCCGCTTCGCGCGCCGCCTGTACCGCCGGGAGGAGGAGCCCGACGAGCGTGCCGATGATCGCGATCACGACGAGCAGCTCGACGAGCGTGAACGCCGCCGGCCGGCGGGAGCCGGGCGTCTTCGTGGCGGAAGTGCTGGATGCGGGGAAAGGCATGGACGGGCTCTTTGGGGGTGAGAATGACGAGGACATTATTCAACTCACGATTTTTTACGAGCGCACCGTCAGCGATTCTTGAGGATTTCGTGAGAAGTCGGTGAGGGAGTCGCATTCCTGGCGATGACGAGGGGTCGCTCATCGCACGCTCACCTTTTCTTCATCCTCCACTCATTTCTCTCCGCTAACCTCACCGTTTTTGTGCACCGATCCTCGAGGTGGTCAACCGTGGAACGAGCTCCGAGCGTCACGCTGATCCATGCAAAGGATCATCCGGTGCTCCGTGATGCCGTTGCGTGGCAATTGACCGAGGTTCGATACGCCCTCCCGCGGCGGGGTGATGCGCGGGTCGTTCTCGGGGTCTGCCGTACCGGCGAATCGCTTCAGTTGCGCTTCGATGGAGTCGACGACTTTGCGGTGATGTCCGGTTTTCCCGAAGCTCCGACTTCCGGCGATCGGGTCGGCGTCAGAATCCTCGACGTCACGCACCTCCAGTGGAACGGCGTCACGGTTCGTGTCGAATCGACACGCGGCGGCCTCTCGTTCTGGGCCCGGTCGGTGCGGATCGCCGAGGGCCTGCCGGCGGCCCCGCGGCGTCGCCTCCGCGGGGAGTGACAAGGCGGCGCGGTCACTCGGCCGCGTTGAACCGGACAACCCACAGGCAGGTGCGCCGGATGGGCGGATCGGCGGGCGCTGCCCCGGCCGCATCCATGTCGAAATCGTTGTCGTTGACGATCGCAACAACGCCCGGCGCGAGGAGCGCGAGTCCTTCGAACTTGAGATCGGAGAGTTTGCCCGGGGCACCGGAGGCACCCCGATTGAGCTCGGAATTGAAAATCGGGGCGAGCGGGGCGAGATCGGCCACGAGTCGTTTGGAAACGGTCGCGACCGTTCGTGCGCCGGGGCGAACCACCGGACGGAGTTTGAACTCGTAGAGCCGGCTGGCGGTCGCCGATTGCTCGAGGACAAGAAGCGAGTCGTTGCCGGTGGCGGAGAGCGCCGAGATCTTGCCGTCAGCGGCCACGAGGTCGGCCGGCTTCTCCCCCGGCTCTCCCAGCCGGTAGCGATACTCGGCCAGGGGCAGGCCCTTGACGGGGTCGAGGGCCAGGAGTGGGATGTGGATGGCATCCTCCTCCGTGGCACCGGCCAACGGCTCCGGCGGGCTCTGGAGCATCGTGAACAGCCGTGAGCCATCGGGCGACAGCGCGAGTCCCTCGAATCCGCGGTTGTCGGCGCGCCGCAGACACACCTCCGGCAGCGCCTCGAAGACCTGGCAGCCTGCCTGACGGCCATCGCCATCCCCGAGCACCGCTCCGATTGGCACGATCCGGCGCACCATCCGCCCCTCGGCCGTCAGTTGGAGCAGCGACGGAGCATACTCCTCGGCGATCCAGAAGCTCCCGTTGGCGGCCGGCGCGAGCCCTTCGGTGTCGAGGCCGTTGGGATCAACCGGCAACGGCAGCGCCGTAGCGGGATCGACCATCGGCTTCGACCGGGGGGGAGCGACGGCCGGGCGGCCGGACGTGGGGCCGCCGCCGGCGGTCGTGATCGGCTTCACCTCCACGACGCGGAGCGTGCCGGGCTTTCCGGCGTCGGCCGGCGCTTCGAGGGCGAGCTTTACCAGGAGCGGCTGGAATCCCGGGACGGGGAGCGTGCGCAAGGGCTTGGCGGGGCTGCCGTCGCTGGAAGGCTTTTCGACAAAGCCGTTTGGGCCACGGTCGGTGATTCCCCACAGCTGGCTCGTGCCATCGGCCGCCGGCTCGGCAAGGGAGAGGTCGCTGATGCCACCGAGTCGGAAATCGAGGGCGCGTGAGGCCGAGGGCGTGTCG
>Ga0209598_10000207_pt1 | contig 46812 bp, 35 predicted proteins | sample M_140807_EF_Meta_FD_187317 | JGI IMG/M metagenome (GOLD analysis project Ga0209598, IMG submission 187317) | Freshwater microbial communities from Lake Montjoie, Canada to study carbon cycling - M_140807_EF_MetaG (SPAdes) (version 2) | ecosystem: Environmental > Aquatic > Freshwater > Lake... | reverse complement strand
GTTTGACCAGATTCAAATGGTTTAATATCTGAATTTGTTTGAATAAACTGAATCGTTTTAGCTACAGAGTCAACGAATTTATTTTGATAAATTCTAAATACTTGTCCAGATGAAGAACTAGTGCCTGATAATGATAAGTCTAATAAACCATCATTGTTATAATCAATCAAATCTAATGTCGCATTTCTTAAAGCAGGAATACTTATAGATGCATTCTTAGTAAATGAAATATTGTTTGAAGTATCAGTGGTATTCATATATACTTCACCTAATCTTCTGCCATCAATATTATCATATAAGATAGCTAAATCTAATTTTAAATCCTTATTCACATCGCCAAATTGTAAACTAACATTAGAAATACCATTATTAGTTAACAATACATCTAAATTATTTTTAATTGGCAGTGCTTTAAATCCATGCTGTTTATTTGCAGTGTCTTTATATAAACCGATAAATTTAAATACACCAGATTGTGTACTATCTAAACCAGCATAAATCATATCTACATATCCATTTTTATCAATATCAACAAAAGCAATTTTTGGTGTAGCTAATGGCTTCCCATTATAAATTAGTCCTGTAATATTTTCAAATTTATAATTACCTCTATTTTTTAAAATAGCTAACTTACCATTACTATTATTAAAATCATTTCCAGCTACAACAAGGTCTAATAAACCATCATTATTTAAGTCAACCCATTTAATCTCGGGACTAACTAAATTCGCTAAATCATCTCTAAAGTTGGTTCCTTTGCCTGCTAAGGTTATTCGAGTGGAATCATTTGACAATTTAATAAACTTACCACCCATGTTTCTGTATAGACCAACAGGGGTATTGATATTACCAAAATCACCACCAGTCACTACTTTACCTAAATAGATAAAGTCAAATACACCTTGATTATTCACGTCTGCCCAAGCAAATGATGGTTTATCTAGAGGTTGAATTCTTGTATCCACCAATCCACCTTGGTTTAAGAACTGCCAAGGATACTTTAATACGATTTTTTGACTTGATGCAAATTTAGAAGATGAATAGTTTCCATCCACAGATTGAACTGACCAATAGAATACACCTGGAGGTAATTCAATATAATATTGATTAGACCCAATCAATGATGTATTTGGTGTCAATAATTTTTCAGTTGCTGGGTTTACTTGAATCACTCTTAAGTCACTTAAGCCTGGTTGTGTACCTAATTTTAAATTATAATACAAGTTAGCTGGCGCAGTTTTATCATCTGTGGCAGCATCCCATAACAATAATACCCTGCCCTGACCTTGATCTATGAATCTTAAATTTTTAGGAGCAGTTGGTGCTAAATTGACATTTTCACCTTGGTTGTTTAAAAAGATACTTGTAGAACTTCCAACAAGTTTATTTCCACTAATCACCATATCCATACTTCCATCACCATTCGCATCGCCCCAGCTAATTGAAGCATCTTTATATTGAGGAATGCTTTCATTTTTAGCTAAGGTGAAATTACCAAATCCACCTTCGTTCAAGTAGAACTTAGTCACTGGATTTGCTTTAACATCTAATCCGGCCAAAGTAATATCTACTAAACCATCATTGTTAAAGTCAACTAACTTAATATCTCCTTTCTCAACGCTATCAAGTATAATGCTAGTTGCATTATAAATATTTCCATAAGAAAAGAATGAACCAAATTTGGCATTTTTACTTTCAATAGTTTGGTTACGTAATAACAATAATTGAGGATAATCAATAGAAGTGTTACCATTTTGTCTTCTAGCAGTACCCATTGCTACGATATCCGTATCACCATCACCATCCATATCGGCAATATCTAATTTAGTTTCCTTCATTGATAAATTCATTCCGTAAGTGTAACCATTATTGCTATTTTGTCCGTAATTATTGTTTGTAATCTTAGGATCCAATAAAGTATTCACACGAATACCTCCTTGTGGATTGCCGCCGGTACCAGTTCCAGAATAGATTAAATCTAAATCACCATCCAAATCATAATCCAAGAACCTAGCATCCGCATTAAACATATCAGGGACAGCATTATATGCATTGAATTCTGGATCCACTTTGAAATTACCTTTTCCGTCATTTTGATATAAAAATGATTTTGGATTGCCGATTAAATCCTGACCTGTTGTAAACATGTCTAGTGTCCCATTGTTGTTGTAATCTCCAAATGTCATATTTGAGAATTTCAAACCAGCTACACTGGTTGGTGTGCTCACTTCAAATACACCTTTGTTATTGATCAACTGTTGGTAAACAACTGCTGAACCTGATTGACCAATGATTGATAAATCTAACCATCCGTCATTATTAAGGTCAACCCACTTAATATCGCCATATCGGAATGAACGATTGGCTAAATTAAGATCTTGGAAAGAACCATTTTTATTCTCATAGACTTTTGTGATATTTCCAAGATCATCATTTTGACCAATTACTGCAAGATCCATTAAACCATCATTGTTGTAATCACCCCAGCTAAATCTTGCATTATACAATCCTGGTATAGCATTATCAATACTTTGTAATGCATCCTTTGGACTATAAATTACTTGAGTATATGCAGATGCGTTACCCTCCTTGTTCACCATTTGCAATGACACATAATAAGGCTTCTTACTTGTAAGATTTACGTCATTGAACTCAATTGAATCAGGATAATTTCTAGCATATACCCTATCTAAAATAATAGGGATAATTGGATTGGATGCACGATAGTTATATCCTGTATTAATTCTTGCAGACTTATAATTTGCTAAAGTATCCACTTTAATATTGGCAAAAATATAATTATCAATTTTATCTTTTGTTGGGGTCCATTTTACTTTAACACTATAACCGTTATTAGTCACTTTAATATTATCAGCATTGATCGCAGCTGGGGCTGTTCTCACAAAACTTTCATCCCCCTTAGTTTGCAACCATGCTTTAAATACAAAATTATTACTGTTTCCGTTTGTTGTGCCATCTGCTTCTAGACCCTGTTCCATCCATGACAAATCCTTGAAGCCATCTTTATTCAAGTCTACTAATCTTAAATTAAACAAACTCCAAATTGTATTTAAATTGAAAGGAATTCCGCCAATTTTCTTTTTAACAAATTCAGATTGTTGATTATTGATATAAGCCACTAAAGATCCTGAGTTATCAACTGTAATCACATCCGGATAAGAGTCATTATTAATATCTCCCACAGTTAGCTTACCATCATTCAATGCAGCATTAATTTGCATCGAAGATGCTACTGACTTGAAATTTTCATCTAAATCATATACTTTATAATTTCCGCCGTTAACTCTGGTTAAAATTTGAACTTTTCTATCATTACTAAAATCGTTGAAGTTTAAATTCGATCCATAATCCACGTTTAAACCAGTATTATACATAAAGAATTTACCTGCTTTCTTGTTTGAAACAAATACTACCAATGGATTGCCATTTGTTTGTCCTAATCCAATTGCATTAGCCCAAGTAGTCATACCAAAAATATCTGGAATTCCGTCGTTATTGATATCAATGAATTTCACCAATTTAATTGAAGCACTTACTTCATTTAAATTTTGGTTGGTTAAATTAATAGATGCATTAGGCTCCCACTTCAATTGATGTAATGTAGCAATCATTTCTTCCTTACCGTCAAAATTACCATCCATAAACTCAACACTGGCTTCAATATTCTGACCGCCATTGGTTGCCCACTCATTATATTTAAATGCAGACTGATCCCACTTGTACGTTAAATTTGATGTTTGATTCCATGGATTTAACATGCTATTATAGAATTGCTTAGGCACATTTGTTGTATCAATATTAAAGTTCAAATTCTTATCATTTACTAAATAAGCCATTTGAGTTTTATCATTCATATTGCCAGCTTTTCTAAATAAGGCTACAAAATCAAAGTCATCATCGCCATTCACATTTGTTGCCGAAAGCAATTGTAAATAATCTGCTTTACCTTTGTTTAATAAAGGCCTTTTATTCAAACTAAATGCAATACTATTGTTTCCAGTCCCTTTATTAATGTTTAAAACATTCAAATAGTCAGACTCATTTGAAGACTGAGACGAGCTATCTACTGTCTTAAATTCTTGGGAATAGAAAATCACCTTAGGAAGGCCAGGGGTAGCATCTGATCCAAGATTTACAAGATGCATTAAATTAGATACATGTCCACCGTTCCTACTTCCAGATTTAATTCTAATTGATGCAGTATCTAAACCAAAATTAAGTGCTGGAATAAAAATTGTATCCAATACAGATTTTACATTACTTAAACCTGTTCTGATTTCTGTAGCACCAGTTCCTAATGTTGCTTTAAGCGCATAATAATAAGTCTTATTCGTATTTGGCAACTCATCTATAATAGTATTTTTAGTTAAGTCAACAGTAATATTCAAAGCTGCAATTGTATCTAAAGATGTTCTAATAGTATCTCTATAGACTTTAATGCCTGCATAGTTAACTTTTGCATCTGGCTTCTCCCATGTTAAAGTAACAGTTTTTGCAGCTTTTTGCAATCTTGTGATTTGAGGGGCAGCTAAACTAAACTTACTTTCAAATGGACCTACATCACCAGCTGTTCCTGTTGGATTAGGTCTAGTTACATTATTGTAATCGTATGTAATAGCATTTAAAGTATCTCTCAGAGGAGATCCTGGGATGATAAATCTTGATTCTGCCATTCCCAAAGCTGGAGAGAAAGCGCTTAAACTAAAATCATTATTTGATGGATTATTAAATTGAGGCTCAACCAATTTATTACTTGCAGATTGTGCTAATAATTTAGGGTTGTCTACGATTGATCCAACTACTCTATAAAGTTTATCATTAAAATTAGCATCATAACCATTTTCATAAATAATACTATTAAAAATAACGGCACCTCTTTCTGCACCCCAGTTCCTTGATAAATAACTATTATTAGCAATCAATGAATTAACAATTCTTAATACTCTTGTTTTAGGCCTTGTAGAATCATCACCACCGCCGTTTAAATTAAATACACCATTTTGTACGGTATTACTAATGATCAATGAATTTCTTATTTCAGCAGATGACTGATTTGTATTAAAAACAAACTGAGATGAATTATTTGTGAATGTACAAGCATCAAATAATGGATTTGAATTAAAATTGACGTCCACTGCTGCTGGGGCAAAATTTGAAACCCACTGTGTAATTCTAGATTCCGAAATAACTAAACCTACAAAAGTATTTCTATTACTTGGATATGAACTTAAGTTCCAATCATATTGATCTTGAATTCTGATAATTGGCTTAGAACTAGCAAATTCTGTACTTGGTCTTAATACAGCTTTACCTTTATTCTTTGCCATAATTGTGACAGTCTTTCTTACCAAGTCTAAATTTTCAAAATAAGTACCATCATTTAACAAGATTGTATCACCTATATAACTATTATCAATAGCATATTGAATACTCTTTATTGGGGAAAATGCACCTGCAAAATTAGTTGCTTTTCCTGCAGTATCGATTACCCAAATGTTATTTGCGGTAGCATTTGCTAATTTAGAAATTTTACTTGCTGCACCAACACTATCAACAACAGCTATACCATAAAAGTACCTCACATTTACTTTTAAAGCACTATCAATATAAAAAGTAGTGTCAACTCTTGAAGCAATTTTTTCTAAAGATGTAGCAGTTTCTCCTCTATAGACATTGTACTTACGTTTGCTAGCTGTGTCAGTCCATTTTAATGCAATTGATCTTAGAGCAGTAAATGCCGTAACTGTATCAACAGGTGTTGGTGGGACGTTTGGTTGAACAAAAAGCTCATTTGAGAAGGCACTATATGACTTTGAATTAGTCCCACTAAATGCTCTGATTCTATAGAAATACTTAGTCAAATTAACCAACGCAGTGTCTAATAAGAAAAGACTATCTGCTTTATTAATTGTGAATGTTGGACTTGAAGTTGTCGAAGGAATCGACGTTGTTGATCTGAATAATTCATACCCATTAATTGTTCCATTAATTGGTTTTTTCCAAGAGATACTAACTTTTTTGTCTGAACCATCTAATGAAACTAACACAGGAGAGGCAATTCCAAATCCAGATTCTACTGCACCAATATCTGAATTTGTTCCAGCTGGACCAGGTCTAGCATTTCCATATAAATCTCTAGCATCGACTGATACAGTATTTTTTGAACCAAATACATTGGTACCACTATTTATCATATTAGTGGAAGGGTCGATAGTAAATTTTGTTGAATCATCAAACGGACTTCTGTTTAGGATTAAATTCTTAGAAAAAATCACACTACTTAAGCTTCCTAATCTTGAATTTTCAGGATCAGATGTGAAAGCATTGTTTTTTACATAGAAATCTGCAGTCCCATTGTTTGTGAAGAAATCTGAATAATTGTAATAAAATATATTATTTGTAATATGGATGTTAGGTGAAGGATTGTGAAAAGTTAATGCTGTAGACTTATTTTTATAAAATGTATTATTTGTAATGAATGTGGAATCCGAAGAATTTCCACCAACTCTAATAATAAAAAATTGCCATTGGTCATTATTTTGATTGATGCCATTATTTGCAAAAATATTACCTGAAATTTTTAATCCGGCGAACCAGCCATCTATCAATCCAGTTTCACACCAAACATTATTTGCTTTATTAATATCAGTGTTGTTATTTCTGAAAATATTATTTAAAATCACCATACCTTGCCCATCCATTCTGATTTTACCAGAGTTGTTTTCAAAAATTGAATTTTGAATAACTGTACTATCTTGTAATTGTATGTAGTTAAAATCTTGATTGGCGTCTCTGTTAGCATCAAATACAATGTCTTTAAATCCATTATTTGAAAAAATACACTTATCAATGACTAAATATTTTTGCCACTGCTGTTGTGTATTGATAATCATTTTACCTTTACCAGGTGCATTTTTAAAACTAAGTCCAATAAATTTAGTCCATACACTTCTGCCATTTGTTTCAAATGGTGCATATGAAATAATATTGCCTTTTAAATCACTTGGGGCACTGATGATGGTAGTTCTGATAGAAGCAGTATCGGCATTATCAACTAAATAATTAGAACCAAAAACAACACCCGGATTGATTTTAAATTGTTCTGTATAAGTACCTGGTAATACCACTACTGTATCTCCTCTTAAAGCAAAAGACATTGCATTTTTTAAAGTTGCAAATGCATCTGATCTGTTTGGATACCCATTATTTGAATCACTACCTGTCGCTTTATTTACATACCATCTAACTGCTGATGTAGTAGCAGGTGTGGTCCATGATTTGTTTATACTTGTATCAGAAACAACCTGATTCGTGTCTCTGTTTGTTAAATAATAGAGGTATTTAGTATCCAAATTTGTTGTAACATCAGTAAATGAAGTAGTTGTGTCCTTAACTGTTGCAATTTTAACTGCATTTGCAGAAGTCGACCCTCTGTATATATCAATATTGGTATTCACCCTTGTTGAAGAGTACGTTCCTGTATAAGTATTGGAGGATACCCATGTGATGGCAACACCAGATCTACCTGAATTAGAAAGTGTCACATTTGTTGGAATTGACACGGTACTAGTGGTGGTGGTAGTTTTGATACTATCAGCTAAACTAGCTGGTGAATAGGTATTGTAAATTTTACTAAAAGCTTTTATAACATAATAATACTTTGTATTATTTAAAATACCAGTAGCATCTACAAAAGTATTTGAACTTAACTTAACTGTGTCTTTTCTATTTGTAGTTGAATAAGTTCCAGCAGAAGAAACTATAATTGCTGTATCTCTAGAAGCTGTGCTTCTGTAAATCACAACTGAATCTATCTTTGGATTTGAAGGAATAGAAAAAGTTAACTTAACTGCTTTCTTACTAGAAATAATCACTTCTTGAACAGAACTGATTACCGGATAAGCCATAGCCATATCAGATTCTACTGCCCCTATATCAATTCCAGATCCTGTTGGAGCGGGACGATTGGCCCCATTAAAATCATTTGTTAATGTCAATGAAGCTGTACCTGCACCAATTCCTAAACTTGATGATAATAAGCTAAAATTCAATTTTGAAGTATCCGTCAATTTAGCTACCCCAATCATATTTGTTGCAGTATCATAATTAAAGGTAAATGTGGTCGAAAAATTACTTGGTCCACTATTGGTATTTATTTCTTTCGATATTAAATTATTCTTAAAGATATATTTAGCTGGCTTACCATTGCTTCCTCCATCACCCCAAGAAAATTCACTATTCGTATTTCTTGTAGATTTTTCAAAATTATTATCAATTATGTTATTATACCAATAGGAAGTAAACATATCCTTACTAAAATCACCCCACCAGTTAATAAAATAGGCTGTTTTAGTATTGTTTTTATAGATTGTGTTATTGACTACTTCCAATGTATCTCTATTTTCATCACCACCGGTTGTGAAAATATTGTCCCCGCTATTATTGTAGAAAATATTATTTTTTATTTTTCCTTTAGTACCTGGTGCAAATATCATTGCTCCGATTTCTTGTTGGTTCCATGGACCACCCCTGTTATCAGATACAGTATTTGACGATAATGCATTGTTATTATAAAATAATGAAGATTCTAGAGAGTATGGTATATCTGTTCCCATATTTTGAAATACAAAAATGGATAAACCAATATTTTTAAATACTGTTACATTTTTTACGACTGTACCTCTAAAAAAGAATGGGATTGAACTAAATGAACCAGAATTTTTTAAGATACAATTTCTTACTACGCCACCTTCAATATCCAAAGCCCATTTACTTGCACTATCTACTGTAAATCCAATAAGTTTGAAAAATGAACTATCTCTATTGTCTCCAGTAACCCTAAGAAGATTATCTGTGCCTACATTATTTTGTGTCACCCCAGCTCCTGAAAGTACAGTTTTTCTAATATGACTTGTATCGCCATCTATTAAGAACGCTGAAGCAATTACTAATTTTCTATTGCCTGGACTTGCATAACTATTAAAATAAATCTTTTCCTTGTAAGTACCATCACTTACAATAACAGTATCTCCACTATTAGCAGAATCCACCGCCATTTTAATGGTAGAGAAACTGATACCACTGTTTGTTTTAGAACTAGGGTCGACAGTGATTCTTTTTGGAGAACTTGACTGTGCATTTAGTTGCATTACTAAACTGCTTAATACCAATGTAGCACCTAATAAGGTCTGCTTCAATTTTGATAAAATCATAAAAAATAATTACTGTTTTGCGATTAAACAAAACTTGTTAATTAATTAAAAAAAAACAAAATGATAAACACCGTTAAGATAGGAGGGTACTTAAAGGGGGGATGTGGAGTGTTAAATATATTAACAAACATTAGAATATAAATGATTTGATCTTAGAATTTATTCATTTAATATAAAATTCATGTTGAAAATTACCTTATATATACATTAACAATAATATATATATATTAAATTAATTAAATATAATGATTTGATTTGATTGAAATCAAATCGTCAAAACTACTGAATAGAGAAAATACTCAAAATTCATTATTAATAGTCTTAATGTATTAATAATCATTAATTTTAAACCCAAAACAACCATCTTGGAAAACATCAGCTGCTATTACAACGAACAGATAAGTCCTTTTAGCCAAACCGGCATGTCTTTGAACGACTTATTGATTCAAAGAGGGTATGGTATTTTTGATTACCTAAGGGTGGTAGATAATAAGCCTCTGTTTGTTCAAGACCATTTAGACCGTTTGTACCAATCCGCAGCCATCATGCACATGGATGTGCCTCAATCAAAGGAGTCCATTTTGAAGATTGTGATGGAATTGGTTGCAAAAAATGATATGCCCTATTCTGGACTGAAATTGATTGTTTCTGGAGGAGACAGTTCGGACGGATATACTTTAGAACAACCAAGGTTAACCATTATTCAACAACCATTGCCTGTTCCTTCCAATCATTTTTCGGTGAGTCCTTTTGCCTTAATGAGTCATCCTTTTCAACGTCAATTGCCTCAGGTTAAAACAACCGATTACTTGATGGCCATTTACTTACAACCTCAATTGAAAGCATTTGGTGGTCAAGATATTTTATACACCCATGAGGGGATGATCAGAGAATGTCCTAGGTCAAATTTTTTCTTAATCTCTGAACAAGGACATATTGTAACTGCAAAAGACCAAGTCTTAAAAGGGATTACAAGAAAAAATATTTTAGAAGAAGCAGCTGCAAATGGCATTACCATCGAAGAAAGACCAATTGCCCTGGAGGAAATCCATACTGCAAAAGGAGCATTCATTGCGAGTTCTACTAAACGTATCATTCCTGTTAGTCAAATTGATACAACCACAATTCCTACCGACTCCCCTATTTTACAAAAAGTATTTGATTTACTGGTTCAAAAAGAACAAGCATATTTAAAAGCATAAATCAAGAAAGAAAAAAAGGAAGAAGCAAAAAATAATTATAGGATGAAACGTATTTAACCAAAAAAAATAACTAAAATTCTCTATTCAAAGTTTTAAACTAAAAAGGGCTAACTAATAAAATTAGTTAGCCCTTTTTTTTACATCAGCAAAAATTTATTTCAATTGCTTTCTTAAAGCATCTAATTTACCTACATATAAACTACGGCCATGCGTTCCTAAAATAATCTCATGGTCTCTTGGGTGAATCTCTAAGTCATGTACAGGAACACTTGCAGGCAAGCCTTTGGTCCAAGCCATAGAACTATTACCACCATCTAAACTTACATATAATCCACCATCGGTTCCTACATACAATACTTGTTCGGAAACTGCATCTTCCTTAATGACGTTCACTGGTTCAGATGGTAAATCTTTCATGATTTGTTTCCATGTTGTTCCATAATCATCACTTTGGTATACATACGCATTAAAGTGATCGTTACGATATCCATTCAATGTTACATAGACTCTTGCAACATTGTATTTACTAGCAATGACTCTACTTACATATAAACCCTTTGGTAATTTTTGACTAATCAATGTAAAACTATTACCGCCATCTTTTGACACTTGCACATTACCATCATCCGTTCCTACATAGATCAATCCAAAACGAATTGGACTTTCACTAATGGTAGTGGTTGTTCCAAATGGCACATCCCCTTGTGCAGGATTGGTTGTCAAATCAGTACTTAAAGTCACTAAACTATCTCCCTTACTCATTGAGCGGTGGAATTTATTGGAACCAAAATAAAATACATCTTGATTGTGACGACTCAATAAAATGGGTGACTGCCAATTGTATCTCACTGCAGGCTCACCTAAATCGCGCGTTGGACGAACTGATTTACGCTCCTTAGTCACTAAATTTTGTCTGCTATAAGCTCCAAATTGAGAACCACTATATACGGTTTTGTTGTCTCTCCAATCTACTTGTACTTGCATGCCATCTCCACCACCTAAATTGGTATATGGATTTTGCCCCCCATCATACCAATTGTAGTTTTCCTTGGTTGTACTTGAACCAAACCAACTACCATTGTCTTGCAATCCACCATAGACATTATAAGGCTTCGCCATATCGATAGCAATATTGTAAAACTGTCCAACAGCTGGTGTATTGGCTTTAAACCAATGTGCTCCATTGTCATAAGTGATATTACATCCACCGTCGTTACCAATAATCATATGGCTATCGCGTTGCCCATTCATCCAAACAAAGTGATGATCTGAGTGTACATTTTCTTTACCGATTGCATTAAAAGTTTTTCCACCATCTGTACTTAATAAAACGCTTACACCTGTGATGGCAATTTTATCAGGATTACTTGGGCTCACAAAAACTTTACCAAAATAATAGCCATATGTGCTATATAAGTCTAAAGGCTTTGCATGCGTTTTAACCCAGCTTAAACCAGCATTGTCTGAACGATATACTTGCGCGCCATAAATTGGTGTTTCAAACAAAGCAGTATTCGCATCATATAAATAATCCCAAATGCAGTTAGGGGCTAATTTACCAGACTTTACATCTTGCTTAATATTTTCTGCATTGTATTTTGTTGGGATGCCATTGCGCGGAGACTTTAAAAAAGCATTTAATTTTTTATCATCTAAAGCAAGAAACTGATCTACAGTTAAAGCTTTAAAATCTCTTAACACATACCTTGAAGTGTCTGCAGCTTTTTGCATTGCAGTATCCGGTTGTTGAAAATTATTATCCACGATTGCATAAACAATAGAAGGATTTTTTGGATACACAGCCAATCCAATTCTACCTACGCCATCACCAGAAGGAAAACCACTAGTTGGGGTAGATAATAACGTCCAATGATCACCACCATCTGTGCTCTTATAAATTCCTGAAGTTTTTCCTGCTTCTTCAAAATTGGAAGCAGTTCTTGTTCTATACCACATGGCGGCATACAACACTTGTTCGTTACTTGGATCGATGTCCACATCAATCGCGCCTGTGTTGGCATCCGATGCCAATGTTAGGTTCCAGGTTTTACCTGCGTCTGTGGTTTTATAGATACCTCTTTCTTTGCTCTCTGAATATAAATGACCTAGAACAGCTACCCATGCAGTGTTTGGATCTTTCGCTGATAATTGAATCTTACCAATATGATGACTCTCTGGCAATCCAAGGTATTCCCAAGACTTACCATTATTTGATGAACGATACACGCCTAAACCAGCATAAGTAGAACGACTACTATTGACTTCGCCTGTACCTACCCAAATATGTCTATTCTGCCAGTTCACAGCAATATCGCCAATCGTTAATACATCCACTGAATCAAAAATGGGTGCAAAACTTTGTCCATTATTTTGTGTATGCCATAAACCACCCGAAGCATATGCTACATAAAATTCAGTGGGATCCTGAGGATTCACCTCAATGTCCACCACACGACCACTCATAATAGAGGGGCCAATATTTCTGAAACTAGTTTCATTTAAAGTCGATCTACTCAACAATTGCTTTCTTTGGTCAATTGTTTTTAATCTTTCTTGAGCGGATGTCGCTTTAATTTGTGCTTGTACAAATAAAGTACAAAAAAGGGCTGAGATCGTTAAAAGTCTTTTCATGCAATCAAATTTTTATTAAGATTTTGAAGTTAAGACTTTTTCAAAAGCAATCATAAAAAAAATGACTAGTGTGCATTCACCCCCTTTTTTATCAATTTATCGTAATATTGGGCATGCATATCCTAATAGTTAACAACACCAGCATTCCAGTAAAGCAATATGGGGGGACAGAAAGGGTAATTTGGTGGCTTGGCAAGCAATTGGTAAATATGGGACATAAAGTCTCCTATTTGGTTGGTCCAGGCTCTTATTGTGATTTTGCAACTGGCGTGCATGCCTTAAATCAGGACATTCCATTTAATCAACAAATACCTGCTGGGGTGGATCTGGTTCATTTAAACTGTAAGGTCAATGAGACCCCTACAATCCCCTATATATTTACCTTACATGGTAATACCAATGACCAAAATCCAATGGATATGAATACGGTGTTTGTGTCAAAAAACCATGCAAGCAGATACGGCAGCGATTCTTATGTACATAATGGCATTGATCCGGATGATTATGGAGATCCAGGATTAGATCTAAAAAGAAATTATTTTCATTTCTTAGGTGACGCGGCATGGAGGGTAAAAAATGTAAGAGGTGCTATTAAAATTGCACAAGATGCAAAAATCAAATTGAGGATATTAGGCGGCAAGCGTTTCAACTTCAATCAAGGCATTCGACTGACCTTTGATCCTCGTATACATTTTGATGGGATGATAGGCGGTGCAGAAAAAAATAACCTACTCAAAGGTTCAAAGGGTTTGATTTTTCCAGTACTATGGAATGAGCCTTTTGGCCTATCCATTGTGGAGAGCCTTTATTTTGGATGTCCCGTCTTTGGTACGCCTTATGGCTCCTTAAAAGAAATCATTCACCCAAGTGTAGGCATCACAAGCAATTCATTGAGTACACTTGTAGAGGGCGTTCAACATGCAGCTCAATTTGATCCAAAAATTTGTCACCAATATGTGATGGAGAATTTCACAAGTACGCAAATGACAGCCAAATATTTAAAGAAATATGAAACTGTTTTAAATGGTCAGCATTTAAATGATACTGCACCAATTTTAACAACCATTCAAACAGAAAAATTTCTTCCTTTTTTACCTTAGAAGATTTAAAAAAATAACTTAATTTTTTACTACAGACTTAAAATTATTATCCATTAAATTAATGGCTTCATAATACCCCTGCTTATACCATTTACAACGTGCTAAATAAGCCACCAATTGTTGTTGTAAAAGTGGATTTTGCAACATCGATGCAGGCAATCCTTTTTGCTTAGTCTTTCGTAAATATTGATCCAATAATTTCGTGAGGTCTTGCTTGGCGTAATCATTAACAAATGCTTGAACAGATGGATATTGATTCATCAACTTTTGTGCTGAAAGATAATATTGTAAAACAAATTCATTCATCGAGCCTTCTACATATAGATTGGCATAATTTGAGTCTGCATACAATGCATTGGTTGGCAACCATTGATTGGGAATAATACCTCCACCACCATACACAGTATTGCCTTTTGGCGTTTTATAAGCTTTGCCAATGGAAGCCGTATCTACATTACCTTCATTGGATTGCACCATACGTTCAATAAAATCATGCTCATAAGCCGACTTCCCATTTTGATATGGACGTTGAATATTACGCCCCAATGGTGTAAAGTATTTTGCAGTGGTCAATCTTAATGCACCGCCATTGGATAACCTAAATTGTTGTTGCACCAATCCCTTACCATAAGACCTTCTTCCTACCACTTTCGCTCTATCCCAATCTTGCAAAGCCCCTGCCAACACTTCACTTGCAGAAGCTGATGTTTCATCCATTAAAATCGTTAATCCACCTGTTTCAAATAAACCTTCTCGTTTGCTATAATAATTCACCCTTGGGGCATGAAGGCCTTCTGTGTAAACAATTAATTTATTACCTGCCAATAATTCATCTGCAATACCAACTGCTTCTGATAATAATCCGCCTCCGTTGCCTCTTAAATCAATCACCAGAGATTTCATTCCTTTTTTTAATAATGGCTCCAATGCTTGCATGAAAGCCTCATAGGTTCTATCCGCAAATTTGTCAATTTTAATATACCCAATGGTATCGCTCAACATATAGGCAGCATCAATTGGGGAAACAGCTACAGATGCTCTCACTAAATTAAATGTCATTTTTTGTTGATTACGCAGCAAGCTTAATTTTAAACTTGCTTCTGATGGCCCTTTTATTTTTTGTTTAATGGCATCTCCATCTAATTTATTACCAGATAATTTAACCGTATCATCTACAGTTAATAAAATATCTCCAGTCTTTAATCCAACCTTTTCGGCAGGACCACCTGGTAGCACATAAGCTACAAAAACGCTATCTCTGAATTGTTGAAATTCTATACCTATTCCTTTAAAATTGGGCTGCAATTGTTCATTGGCTTCTACTAAATCTGCTGGTGGGATATACACAGAATGGGGATCTAATTGTCCCAAATAAAAATCGGCTACTTTGGTTTGTGTGCTATCCACATTTACTTGATCTACATATTTTGATTTAACCAATTCAATGATCTCGTCCATCGCCGAATTTGAATCAAGTGAAGGAAAGCCAATTGAGAAACTTCCTTTTAAAAAAATACCTATACCAATACCGAATAAAAGAACGACTGCATAGGCAATTGGGGTGACCCAACTTGTTTGGGTAGAACGAGGTTGATTTTGTTGCATGTTATATGAATTCTTGGCAAATTTACATCAATTCAAAATGAAATAGCTAATTTCATGCCCTAGTTCAACCACCATGAAAAAGACTTATTTAATTGCAGATAGCGGTGCCACAAAATGCCAATGGACCCTGGTTCAAAACGGCAAGCGTCAAACCATTAAAACGACTGGCATTAGCCCTTATTTTTTAAGTCATCAAGACATTGTGCAATTGATAGAAAAATCATTCCAAAAAAAGGTAGATGTAACCAAAGTAGCTGCAGTGTTTTTTTATGGAACAGGCCTCAGCAATCCAGATAATGTATTGATTTTAAAAAAAGCCCTAAAAAGTGTTTTTAAAAACGCAACATTAGATATCCAAACTGATTTAATGGCCATAGCAAGAGCTGCCTGTCAGAATCAAAAAGGAGTGGTTTGTATTTTGGGCACAGGCTCGAATGCTGGATTTTACAATGGTAAAAAAATTACTAAAAATAGTCCAGGCTTAGGTTATGTGTTGGGGGATGAAGGAAGTGGCGCTTATCTAGGCAAAAAAGTATTGCAGTATTTTTTATACAAGACATTTGACGAAGAGTTGATGAACATATTTGAGAAGAAATACAATTTGGATCGCGCTGCTATTTTAAATAAAGTGTATAAAGAACCTACGCCAAATAGTTATATCGCCAGCTTTACCGATTTCTTGGTTGAAAATAGAGGTCATTATATGATCGAAAATATTATTGAAGATGGCTTAAATGATTTTTTCTTTACCCATTTGAATAAATTAAATGAATCTTGGTTACATCCTATCCATTTTGTGGGTAGCGTTGCTTATGGCTTTAAGGATATCTTAAAACAATTGGCCGAAGGCTACGAAATTGAATTAGGCAAAATTGTTAAATCCCCAATGGATGGCCTGATTGAATACCATAGCAAACACTAGGTAATCATGCACGATATAGAACCCTATTATCATTGGCGACATTTATATACTGCAGAAGCGGACCCAAGGTCTATTTTTTATGGCAGGACATACAGTGAATTTGAATTTTCACAAACTGTGTACAATTATTATATCCATCCTCAATGGGATGAATTTGGCAGCAAAACTTTGTATCTAAAAATTTTATACACCGATTATGATGCAAAATTTGCTATCATAGAACTCATTGGTGAGTGGAATGATACCATTGAAAATGATATCATGGAATTGAAACGAGAAGTACTTGATAAATTAATGGCAGAGGGGATTATTAAATTTATTTTAATTGCCGAAAATGTTTTCAATTTTCACAGTGGCGATAAAGATTATTACGAAGAGTTCTACGATGAATTATCCGACGAAGATGGATGGGCCGTATTGGTTAATTTCCATCCAGCAGCCCAACATGATTTTTTATTGCGAAAATTAAACCGCTACATCGAGCTAATGGAGATTAGCGCGTGGCGCACTTACAAGCCTGAACATTTTTTTCAATTCATTGATCAAAAATTAAGTCAAAGGCTAGGTTTGTAAAACTAAAAAATGACGTAAGCAATTACGTTGATGGAATTGCAATAAAAAAGACGGATCTAATAAACAAGGTCTTCGTAGGCTGATAATAATTCTCTGTAAGCATGGTCATCCTTGGCTAATTTACAAGCTGCCATCCCTTTTTCATACCATTCAATAGCTGCTTCTTTTTCTAAAAGTGTCTCTAAACATTTTGCTAAATGATAATAAGACCCCACATAATCCGGTGACTCAGTCAAGATTTCAGTAAATAAGGCTTTTGCCTTTTGCAAGTCCCCTATTTTGATATACTCTAAGGCCAATGCATGTCTTAAAAACTTATCCTTAGGTTGTTGATTTAAAAATTCAATAATTCTTTCAATTCGTTGCATCTTATCTTATATTTGCATTAGTTGCATAAACAACCAAAAAGTATTAGACTATGAAGATATTAGTTTGCATCAGCAAAACACCAGACACCACATCTAAAATTGCCTTCACCGAAGGTAATACAAAGTTCGATGAAAACGGCGTTCAATGGATCATCAACCCATACGACGAGTGGTATGCCTTAGTAAGAGCAATCGAAATAAAAGAGCAAGATCCTGCTGCTACCATTCACCTTGTTACGGTGGGTGAAGCGGATGCAGAACCAATCATAAGAAAAGCTTTAGCATTGGGCGGAGACGAAGCTATTCGTATCAATTTGCAAAGCAATGATTCCTTTGTAGTAGCAAGTCAAATTGCTGCAATTGCAAAAGAAGGTGGGTATGATTTAATCTTGACTGGTAAAGAAACCATTGACTACAATAGTGCTTGTATCGGTTCCATGTTGTCTGGTTTATTGGATTTGCCATTTGTATCCCTTGCCAATCATATGGTATTGAACGGCAACACTGCAAGTGTTAAAAGAGAGATAGAAGGCGGAGAAGAAACTTGCGAACTCACCCTTCCTGCCATTGTTAGTTGTCAAAAAGGCATGGCGGAACAAAGAATTCCAAATATGCGTGGTATCATGGCTGCAAGAACAAAACCTTTAAAAGTAGTTGAACCAATTGCTGTTCAAGCAACCACCACTATTAAAACTTATGATTTACCTCCTGCAAAATCTGGTGTCAAATTAGTTGCAGCAGATAATGTGGAAGAACTAGTAAGATTATTAAAAGAAGAAGCAAAAGCATTCTAAACAATTCAAATCGAAAAAAATGGTACTTATATATATTGATCAAGCAGAACAACAAATTAAAAAATCTTCTCTAGAAGCCATTTCTTATGGCGCTGCCCTTGCAAAACAATTGGGTGTATCTGCAGAAGGTGTCTTACTAGGAACAGTGACGGATGATTTGGCAGGCCTAGGAAAATATGGCTTACAAAAATTACATCAAGTAACTGATGCTAGTTTAAATCATTTTGATGCTAAAGTTTTCACGCAAGTTTTAACAGATGCTGCGAAAGCAACAAATGCTTCTGTACTTGTTTTTGCCCATAATTTAAATGGAAAAGCCATCGCCCCTGCTGTTGCAGTAAAATTACATGCTGGTATTGTAACGGGCGCAAATAGCTTACCTGATACAAGCAATGGTTTTACGGTGACTAAAACTGTTTTTTCTGGAAAAGCATTTGCTCAAATCAATATCGATACCCCTATTAAAGTAATTTCTATCAACCAAAATTGTTTTGGTGTGCATATGCAAGAAGGTACCTGCGCTTTGGAAGCTTTGTCTATTGCGATACCTGCAGCATCCATTAAAGTGACTGCGACGCATAAAGTAGAAGGTGAAGTTCCATTGACCGAAGCCAATATTGTAGTGAGCGGTGGACGTGGATTAAAAGGACCAGAAAACTGGGGGATTATTGAAGATCTTGCAAAAGTGCTAGGTGCTGCAACCGCTTGTAGCCGTCCAGTATCTGATTCAGATTGGAGACCACACCATGAACATGTGGGTCAAACAGGGGTTCAAGTGGCACCTAATTTATATATAGCTGTGGGTATTTCTGGGGCCATCCAGCATCTTGCTGGGGTCAATAGAAGTAAGACCATTGTAGTCATCAATAAAGACCCAGAAGCACCTTTCTTCAAAGCTGCTGATTATGGTATTGTGGGGGACGCATTTGAAGTATTACCAGCCCTTACAGCTGCCATACAAAAATCAATGGCCTAATTCAAATCAATGCTTTTTTGTTTTAACTTTGTAAAGCAAATTATCTTATGCAGAAAATTGAACTTGAAATTGTTGCGCTATCACATAGTATCACCCAATCCAACTCCTACGCGGTTATTTTAGGAGAAGTGAATGGATTGAGACGCTTGCCTATAGTGATAGGTGGATTCGAGGCCCAGGCGATTGCAGTGGCATTAGAGAACATGCACCCTTCAAGACCCTTGACCCATGATTTAATGAAAAATTTCATGACTGCATTTAACCTTCAATTACAAGAAGTGTATATCTGCGATTTACAAGAAGGTATTTTCTATTCTAAATTGGTTTGTTTCAATGCAAACGATACGATTGAAATAGATAGTAGAACAAGCGACGCATTGGCTTTAGCAGTTCGTTTTGGTTGCCCTGTTTATGTTTACGAACATATATTGGATCAAGCAGGATTGACCAATGAGAAAGCAGACAAAATAGATATGCCTGCGACCATTACAAAAACATCTGAGCGAAGTGACTTAGCTAAACTTTCATTAGCAGAATTGAATCAATTACTGAGTGAAGTATTAGAACAAGAAGATTATATCCGCGCAATTGATATCAGAGATGAAATCAATAAACGCAATGAACCAAAGCAGCCTTAGGATGATTCAATTTCCCAACTGCAAAATTAACCTTGGTCTTTCTATCCTTGCAAAAAGAGCAGATGGTTACCATGAATTAGAAACTGTCTTTTATCCAATCGCAGTTTCAGATGCCCTAGAAATATTACCTGCAGCTGATTTAACCATGACTCAATCTGGTATTGCTGTTCCTGGAGACCCTGCACAAAATCTTTGCTTAAAAGCATACCATTTACTCAAAAATGATTTTCCTCAGCTGCCTGCGGTGCAGATGCACTTGCATAAAAATATTCCAATGGGTGCTGGTTTAGGTGGAGGATCAAGTGATGGAACTGCTGCATTAATTATTTTGAATCAACAGTTTGATCTTGGTTTGAATGATCATCAACTAATAGAATATGCAAGTCAACTAGGAAGTGACTGCCCCTTTTTTATATACAATAAAGCATGTCATGCAACAGGAAGAGGTGAAGTTTTAACTCCTATTGAATTAGATCTTTCCAACTATCAATTTTTACTGGTACACCCAGGAGTTCCTATTGCTACAGCATGGGCATTCCAACAACTGAATCCTCATACAAAATCAGAAAGCTTACAATCCGTCATTGAAAAACCAATCACCGATTGGAAAAATACTTTGATCAATGATTTTGAAGCCCCTGTTTTTAAAGCTGCACCTACGCTTTCGGTAATTAAAGATCAACTCTATCAATTAGGTGCGATTTACGCCAGCATGAGTGGGTCAGGAAGTTCTTTATTTGGCATCTTCCCAAAGGGTCATTTTAATGATACTCCATCCATTGAGCATGCAATACGTATTGACTTAATATAGATTTTTAATTCAATCGGGCCTTTTTAATTATATTAGTGGTTATGATAAAAAAAATCATTCGCCCTATCCAGATTTTATATTGCATTTACGCTTTATTTATTTTTGCATGCTTAACAATTATCTCGCTATTTGCCATGCTATTCATCCTCCCATTGGGTGATCGCTATTTAACAAAGGGTATCTATAAAATTGGTCGCTATTTTTCTAAAACATTGTACCTATTCATAGGCATGCGCCATCAAGAAATTTACGAGGGCATCCATCATTTTAATCAAGCGCATGTATTTGTTGGGAATCATAATTCCTACATGGACATCCCTCCAATTGTGCAATTAAAACATCAGCCAATCAAACCATTGGGGAAATTTGAATCCTCAAAAATTCCACTTTTCGGTCTATTTTATAGACATATTGTGATCATGGTGGATAGGTCTGATGCAGAAAAAAGAGCACAAAGTCTTAGGAATTTAAAAGAAGCACTGAAACAAAAAATATCAATTTTTATTTTTCCAGAAGGCACTTTTAGCATGACCGACGAAAAGCCATTGAAAGATTTTTATAATGGGGCATTTAAACTAGCCATTGAGATGCAGGTTCCAATTCAACCCGTTTTAATGGTTGATTCAGTGGACAGAATGCACTTTAGTAGCATCTTTACCCTGAGCCCAGGCATCTGTCGGGTCGTCTATTTGCCTACTGTTTATGTGGATAATTATACGCTCGAAGATCTTGATATTTTAAAGCATCAGGTACACCAAATGATGGATGATGGATTAAGAAGATATCGCAACTATCCAGCTTCTTAATGTATTTTTGTAGCCCATTATGTACGCCGAAATCATCATACCATTAGCCCTACCTAAAAACTATACCTGGGCCATTCCCGCTGAATTTGCCGAGGGCGTGATGATTGGTATGCGTGTAGAAGTCATGCTGGGATCTAATAAGCGTTATGCTGGCATTATCAAACATATCCTCACCGAAAAACCTGCTGGCTTCAACCCCAAACCAATATTAGGTGTACTAGACGAAGCGCCCATTGTGTATCCAGCCCAATTACAACTATGGGAATGGATGGCTAGTTATTACATGTGTACCGAAGGGGAAGTGATGCAGGCTGCAGTACCAAGTCATTTAAAAATATCAAGTGAAAGTATCTTCATTTTAAACGTAGAAGCAAATATAGATGGTCAACATTTAAGTGACACGGAATATATTGTTTCAGAAGCTTTACAAATTAAAAAACAACTTAGCTTAGTTGAAATACAAAAGTTATTAGATAAAAAATCGGTTTACCCTGTCATTAACAAACTCATCCAAAAAGGCATTTGTTCAGTTCAGGAAACAATGCATGATAAGTATACCATCAAAGTTGAAAATTTACTGCATTTACATCCCGATTATCAAGCTGAACCTGCATTAGAGCAATTATTAAATGACTGGACTAGGGCTCCTAAACAATTGGCACTCCTACTTTCATTTTTGCATCTGCAAAAAACCGAGGGGCATGTGCAACAAAAAGCGTTGTTAGAAAAATCAGACGCTACGCATGCACAATTAAAAGCATTGATTGATAAAGGGATTCTTGTTGTTGAGAAAAGAAAAATAGACCGCTTAGCTGTTGATGCAAGTATGGGGAATGCCAACTTACATCAATTGTCTGCAGCACAGCAGCTAGCATTTGATTCTATTGTAGAACAAATGAAAACACATTCGGTGAATGTACTACATGGGATTACCGGAAGTGGTAAAACGCAGGTTTATGCAGCATTAATAGAGCAGGCCATTCAATCCAATCAACAGGCATTGTATATGCTACCAGAAATTGCATTGACTGCACAAATGATTCGCAGACTTAAACAATATTTTGGAGGAAAAATTGCTATTTATCATTCTAAATTCAATCCTAACGAAAGAGTTGAAATTTGGAATAAAGTGAAGTCTGGTGAAATCAAGATTGTATTAGGAGCGAGGTCTGCCTTATTCCTCCCCTATAAAAATTTATCCTTAATCATTATTGATGAGGAGCATGATGCTTCTTATAAACAACAAGATCCTGCTCCAAGATATCAAGCCAGAGATACCGCCATTTACTATGCCAATCAGCTGGGTGCTAAAGTCATACTGGGATCTGCGACGCCTTCTGTCGAAACTTATTACAATGCCATGCAAAATAAGTTTGGATACTACCACTTAAAAGAAAGATTCAGTGAAGGTGCCTTGCCTCAAATGTTCATTGTAGATACAAAAAAACAAACTGACCAATCTGCTATATTAACCCCCGATTTATTAGAAGCGATACGAGCCACTGTGGCAAAAAATAAACAAGTTATTTTATTTCAAAATAAAAGAGGCTATGCGCCTTATCTGATTTGTGAAACATGTGGCTGGATTCCGCATTGTAAGCAATGCGATGTCAGTTTAACTTTACATAAAGGAAAAAATTTACTGTCTTGCCATTATTGTGGAGCAGCCTACCCAGTCGTACATACCTGTGAAGCATGTGGCAAACAAAGTTTCAAACAAAAGAGTTTTGGCACCGAACAAATTGAAGAAAAATTGGCTTTGGCTTTGCCAACGCTCAGCATTGCAAGAATGGACTTGGATAATGTAAAAGGGAAAAATGAACATGATCATTTAATCCAACAATTTGAAAAAAGAGCAATTGATGTATTGGTAGGCACTCAAATGGTTGTAAAAGGGCTAGATTTTGAACATGTGGATTTAGTTGGCATTGTGGATGGGGATAGCTTATTAAATTTCAATCAATACAGGGTCAATGAAAGGGCATTTCAAATGATGGAACAAGTGAGTGGTAGAGCAGGTCGAAAAAATGATCAAGGTAAAGTGATTGTGCAACTTAGTCAGACCAACCATCCCGTCATTGGGTTTGTAAAAGACCATGACTACAAAGCTTTTTATGAATTTGAGATCAATAATAGAAAACATTTTGCTTATCCTCCATTTAGCAGGTTAATGAGTATCCTTTTCAAACATAAAGAAAATCATATTGCAGAAGAAGCGGCAAATCACTTTTTGAAATCATTAGACCCAATGATACAAAAAACAGTCATGGGACCAGCGCAACCTGTTATTAATAGAATAAGAAATAAATATATTTGGGAGCTTTGTGTAAAAATAACCAAACAGCCAAAACAATTACAAATTGCAAAAAAACAGTTACTACATTTTATTCGTTTAATTGAAGTACATCCAAGATATAAGTCTGTTCAGATTATCATTGATATTGACCCCAACTAAATGAAACTTCAACAAAATATAGCCTTAAAACCCTACCATAGTTTTGCTTGTGAAGAAATTACTAGTTTTTTTACTACAGTTTCAACAAAAGAAGCTTTAATCGAAGCCATTGATTGGGCGAATCAGAACAACCAACCCTATTTGATACTAGGATCAGGTACAAATATTTTATTTACGCAGCAATTCATTGGATTGGTGATTAAGATGGAGTTCACAGGTATCCAAAAACTACAAGAGACATCCTCAGCACTACGACTGCAAGTTGGAGCAGGTGAAAACTGGTCACATTTTGTAAGTTACTGTGTACAAAAATCCTGGGGTGGTTTAGAAAACCTTAGCTTGATTCCTGGTTCGGTTGGTGTTGCACCGATACAAAATATTGCTGCTTATGGTGTAGAAGTGAGCGAACATATCGTAAGTGTAGATGTATTTGATACATTGAAGCATGAGTGGGTAACCATACCACAACAAGATTGTGCATTTGGATATAACACAAGCATTTTTAAAACAGCAACCAATCGATACATCGTTTGTGCTGTTCAATTTAAATTATCAAAGCAGCCTTTATTAAGAACAGATTATGGCGCTATTAAAGCGGTATTGCATGCCAGAGGCATCAGCAATCCAAGTGTGGAATCTATAGCAGCTGCAGTGATTTATCTAAGATCTAATCAATGGCCTGATCCAAAAAAATTAGGTAATGCGGGTAGTTTTTTTAAGAACCCTATGATTACAACAAATCAATATGACCAGCTAATACTTCAATTTCCAACATTAATGGCCTATCCTATCAATGACCATACCTATAAGATTGCTGCAGGATGGCTTATCGAAGCATGCGGATGGAAAGGCGTCACCAAAGATCAAGTTGGTTGTTATAAAGACCAAGTTTTGGTGATCGTAAATTATGGTACAACAAAAGGTAAGACCATCTTGGATTTTTCCGAAGCAATCATTCAGTCTGTAAAAAATAAATTCGGGATAGTATTAGAGTGCTCCGTTAATATTTTATAGTCAAATCTACTCTTCTATTTTGAGCTCTACCCTCTTTTGTCGCATTGCTTATAATAGGTTGGGTATCTGCCACTCCAATCAAGGTTGTTCTATTTTCAGCAAGTCCTTTTTTAATTAAATAGGTTTGTACTTTCTGAGCTCTTGATAAAGATAAGCGATCGTTAATTTTACGCGTACCAGTATTATCCGTATGGCCAGTAATTACTAAACTTGTCTTAGGATATTGTGTCATGATATAGACCAATGAATCTAAACCTTGTAATGATTTAGGTGCAATATTAACTTTTCCAGTTTCAAATTTTAATGCAGCTGCAATCGTATTTAGCTTAGGTTGTAGATCCTCACAACCATTGTTGCCAGCAATACCTGGAATGTTAGGACATTGATCCAATTCGTCATTGATGCCATCTTTATCTGTATCTGGTATACTACATCCGTTGTAACGTGCTAAACCAGCGACTGTTGGACATTTATCTTGATCATCTGGAATTCCATCTTTATCTGTATCTGGTACTGGACAACCTCTATATTGAACTGTTCCTTCTGCATTTGGACATTTATCATTTTCATCATTGATACCATCCCCGTCTTCGTCTGGCACTGGACAACCCTTGTATTTTAATAAGCCACTTTTTTCTGGACAATCATCTTTATCATTGGAAACACCATCATCATCTTGGTCTGCTTGCACTTGTGCAATAGGTAAGGCAATTGCTTTTTTCTCTTTTAACTTTAAAGGAAAAGAATAACTAACACCATAATTGGTATGCATTTTAGTCAACTTGGACGCTTCTGCATGATGTATGCCAAATACATTAAAAAATGACCCTTGCTTGGCTTTAAATTGAACACCAAGACCCATGGGTGCATACCCTGTAGTATTGGTTGCGTCTTTTGCTAGTCCAAGACCTAGAATAGCATAAGGTACCATTGCTTTATCATCAGTCGCTAACTTGATATGAACACGTGCGTCAATAGCAGCATACATTGAATTAGTAGTTGCTTTGGGTTGTTTTAAAGAAACGTAATAAGGATATTTTAATGAACTAAAATCTAGATTCAATACTGCATCCAATTTAGGTGCTACTCCTTTAAAAAATTGAACCCCTAAAGCTGGTGTAGAAGCAGTTAAACCATCCGTAAGATTGGTTTTCTTAAAATTCAGTATAGATGCTTTCAAAGCAATCGAAGCTGGTTTATTTTTATTTACTTTTTGATCTTGCGCATTGCTTAACAAAGCAGCAAATAAAATAAAGGTTAACGCAATTACTTTTTTTGACATATTTAATTTATTAATTCAACAAGAAGCTATAGCTAATGCCATAGTTATAAGAAGGTGTAAAAGACTTAGCCATTTTAGTTGAGTAAGTTGTCGTAAGATTCAAATTAGACCCTTTACAAGTTTTGATCTGTAATCCTAATCCAACTGGTGCGTATAGACTAAAGTCTCTGAAAGCGAAAGCACGGATACCCAAACCTGCAGATACAAATGGATTGACTCTATAATCTCCTTTGAACATCTTGATATTAAATCCAGTCTCTAATGAAGTCAAAAGATTTTCATTTGATATGGTAATTGCGTTTTGTGTATTTAGAGGTTTACGTCCAACAGCAAAATCTAAGTTAGAAAACATATCTATTTGGTTAGTCAATTGACTCGTGTAGTTGGCACCTATTGATTTAGTAGTAGACGAATATTGACCCCAATTTTTTGAATTTAAAACAGCACCTATTGAACCATTTTGAACTTGAGTAGCAGTTCTAAAATCAAAAGCGTTTAATCTTATACCAAATGATGTTTTTTTCTTACCCCCCATGCTAGTTTGAGCTTGAGTAGAAAAAATAAAACCCAAAGCGATCAGAGAAAATAATAATTTCTTCATATTAATTGTTTGTTAAATGTCTCACAAATTTAGGCCATAATGATGAATTATTGAAATTTTTAAAATCTATTTTTCATCTAATTTAGGGTTCTTTTTGGAATACCCAATGGCGTCCACCATTACTTTTACAAGACCTTTTGATTTGAAAACCAACTGTTTAGCAGCAGATTGACTTAAATCTATCACTCTTCCCTTTTTTAACATATTCGGGTGCATGCGGTCATTGATTCTTACCAGCACAGACTTACCATTCCGTAAATTAGTAACCCTAACAATTGTATTCAATTTTAATAAATTACAAGCTGCGGTGTACTTATTATTGTAAAAACGCTCCCCTGTGGAGGTATTTGTACCATTTAAATTGCTACTATAAAAACTCGAAATGCCTGTGATATGATTGACTTCAATCTTTACTCTATTGGTATCAATTTTATTTTTATACCGTTTGATATTGACACTATCTAAATAGTTTTCGGTAGTAAGTGTATTAGAGTAAATCTGCTGTGCATGAATTGGTAAAGAATTCAATAAAAAACAAGCGAAAACTAATAATTGAATTATGCATTTTTTCATAGGTCTTCGTTTTAAATAAACCATTTACTTAAATTGGTATCACGGCAACCACGCTGTCCAAATTTAATGGGCCGTAGATATGTGGAAACAATTCATTTAAATCCTCAGCCAATTCAAATAAAACTGGCCTCTGTACTTTGGCCTTTTCAATTTTCAATTTCACTAAACCAGTTTGCCCTTGATAAAACCTTTCAAGCACCCCTTCTATTTGTCTTTCAATAGAACAATGTATGAATCCATCTTTTGCATACTCTTTTGGCAAATAATTTTTTTTTATTTGCGCTTCTTCCCATTCTTTAGCTGTTGTTACATGATATATAAATTCGCTTTCCATTCTTTTTAATTTTAATGATGAATAACTCTTGGTATACGTTGATCGATCATCATTAGATCTGCTAGGACAATCGCCGTTACCGCTTCAAGTACTACGGGTACTCTTAAAGCAATACATAAATCATGCCTGCCTTTTACCGAAAAATCTTCCTGTTCATTGGTTTCCCAATTCCAAGTATGTTGCAACTTAGGTGTCGAAGAAGTTGGTTTCACCGCAATCCTAAACACGAGATCATTGCCATTGGTATAGCCACCCACCACACCACCTGCGTGATTTGTTTTTGTTTTGCCAGATGCATCTATCAAAGCATCATTATGTTCCGCTCCAAACATTTTGGCAGCTGCAAATCCTGTTCCAAATTCAATACCTCTTATTGCTGGAATCGCAAATACTGCATGGCTGATCAAGGACTCCACTGAATCAAAGAAATGTTCCCCTAGCCCAATTGGCAAGCCTTTCACTACACACTCTACAATGCCACCCACACTGTCTTTTTGATCGATGGCATTTTGTAAGCCTTTGTCTAAATCTGTTTCCCCACCTATACTTAATATCGTTGCCTTTACCTCAATTCCTTTTAATAATTTTTTCGCGACCACTCCCGCACCCACCAAACATGCTGTTAACCTGCCACTAAAATGTCCACCGCCTCTATAATCTTCAAAGCCACCAAATTTTTGATGCGCTGTAAAATCTGCATGGCCAGGTCTAGGAACAGCTCTTTGTTTTTCATAATCCCCACTTCTTGTATTGTTATTTTCAAACAATAACATCAATGGCGCGCCAGTAGTGGTATCATTAAATACACCGGTTTTAAAAAAAGGAATATCGTCCTCTTGTCTTGGCGTAGTTCCTTTTTGTTTTCCTCCTTTTCTACGCTCCATGTCTTCTACAAAATCGGACTGTTGTAGCGCTAACCCTGCTGGGCATCCATCTACTAAAATGCCAACGCAGTCGCCATGTGATTCGCCAAAAATTTGAACTTTAAATAAGGTACCAAAACTATTCATGAGTGTACTTTTATAGTGTATACAAGTTAAGCAATTTAATCTAAATCAACTTTAGCCCCTAAATGCTGCAGGTGTTTAAAGAAATCGGTGTAGGACTTATTCACCGCCTCTGCATCGGTGATTGTAATTGGACCATCCGAACATAAAGCAGCTACTCCACAAGCCATTACTATGCGGTGATCGTGTTGGGAAAATACTTCTGCTCCATGAATGCCTGTTCCTCCATGCACCATCATCCTATCCTGATCTAATTCAATTCGAATGCCCAATTTCGCAAATTCTGTTTGCAAGGTAAGGCCTCTGTCACTTTCCTTATGCGCTAAACGACTCACCCCATGAAGGATTGTCACACCATTGCATATGGCTGCAAGCGACACTAAAGGAGGAAATAAGTCTGGGCAATCTGTCGCATCAAATTCAAATGCTTTGAGCTGACTAAGCATTCCATTATTGTCTATTGCCGGACCAATAAAAATTGAATGCGCTTGAATATCAATGGATGCACCCGCAGCTTTCAATGCTTGCATCACTGCTTTATCCGCCTGCGTAGAATTTAATTGTAAACCTGCTACTGATATAGGACCTGCAATCGCGCCTGCTACCAATAAAAAAGCAGCCCCACTCCAATCGCCTTCCACAGTATAGTCAATATGCTTAGCTAAAGGTGGATGTGCTAGAAATTCAAAACGTTTATAATCTTGATGTTGCACATTCCATCCAAATGCATTTAATACAGACAATGTTAAATCTATATAAGGTTTACTTTTTAAATCTTGCACATGAATAACTGCATCTGTTGCATCTGAAGCAGCATAAGCCATTAACAACCCAGTTAAAAACTGAGAACTCAAAGATCCGTCTACTTTAATATTTGCAGGCTTTAAAGGGCCTTTAATTTGGATAGGTAAATAACCAGATTGCGAATGTATTTGGATGCCTAAGTTTGGAAAAATAGTATCAAAAAAATGCATCGGTCTTTTTAATAAACTGCCCTCTCCTTCAATAGTAATTGTTTGATCACTTAATGCCGCGATGGGTGTAAACATTCGAATACCTAATCCACTTTCTCCACAATTCATAAAAGTACCAATTGGCTTCACCCCTTCTGAATGGACGATAATACTAGCAGTATTTATTTTTTCATTCGATGCATCTTCTGTTGTAATAATAGCACCTAATTTCTGAATCACATCCAATGCTGCAAGATCATCATTGGAATGTCCAGGATTCAGAATCTTAGTGGTACCATGATGTATTAATGCTGCAGCACATGCTCTTTGCATACTACTTTTACTAGCTGGTGCAACCTGCTCGCCTCTCAGTGTATTTGGATAGACTGTCGCGCGCATTTTAAGAATATAATTTAATCAGTTTTTGTAAAGTTTTCATTGGGATGGTTTCATAAACCCCCTTTCCAATTTTACTTAAAAGCACATATTGCATGCCAGCATTGGCTTTCTTTTTATCTTTTTGCATCACTTGCATTGCTGCATCTATATCAAAATGCATAGCAGTAGGCAAACCATATTTTTTTAGGGTCTCTACCAATAAACCCGTTCCGGTGAAACCTAGTAATACTTGTGATATTTTAGCAGCATAAACCATCCCAACACTTATTGCATGACCATGCAATAAAGCATGTTCATTTTCAATGGCATGCCCTAAAGTATGTCCGAAATTTAACAACTTACGATCTCCTTGCTCAAACTCATCTTTCTGTACCACTTTCACTTTGATTTCCACATTTTTTTGAATCAATGCAGCCAAAGCTTTTTTATTCTTTTGATAAAAGGCTAAATCGTTTTGATTTAATTCCTGCAACATTTTTACATCTCTGATAGCAGCATGTTTGATGATTTCGGCAAAGCCATTTTCCCACTGGTAGCTAGGTAATGTAGTTAAGAAACTATGGTCATATACAATAAATGCTGGCTGACGAATCAAGCCCACCATGTTTTTATATACGCCCACATCGATGCCGTTTTTTCCGCCAATCGAAGCGTCCACCATGGCTAATAAAGTGGTTGGAACAAATCCAAATTGTACGCCACGCATAAATACACCAGCCACATAGCCAACCATATCTGTTACGACACCTCCTCCAACACCAATTAATACGGATTGTCGATTGGCACCAAAGTTTAACAATGCCTCAATCATAAAATCAACTGTTGCTTGTTGTTTATGTGCTTCTCCAGCAGGCATCACAATAGTAGGTTTCCCTTTAAACAATGGTTGATGTAAGGCATACACATTTTCGTCTGTGATATAAATCGCGTTTAATTTGTCAACCATTTTACCAATCGTTGCAAATTTGCCATCTAACACAAATTCAACTGTGCTGTTTGAGAATTTTACTTTCCAATTTTTCATTCAAGTCCATTTATAATAACCAAAATTGCTGGAAGGTCCAGGCAATTTTAGCTATTCATAATTTTATTTTGTTGTTGTATACTTTCCATATGCACTGCATCCATGTATTTAGTGATAAAGTCATCACTCAATCCCAAAATATTCCCTTTAGCAACCGCTCTTTCTAAAATTTCATTCCAACGGTTGGTCTGAAGGATGGTGATGTCATTGTTCTTTTTATATTCACCAATTTTTTGTGCCACTTTCATACGTGTAGATAAGACTTGTAACAATTCATCATCTAATTGATTGATTTGTTGACGCAGTTTTTCCAATGCCATATGAAATTCTTCGGAGGCAATATTTTCTTTTCTCCAACGAATGGCTTCCAATAGCTCCTTCAATACTTCTGGGGTAATTTGTTGTTTCGCATCACTCCAAGCATTGTCTGGATCAATATGTGATTCAATGATTAAACCATCAAAGTCTAAGTCAATTGCTTGTTGGGCTACTTCTTGCAAAATATCACGACGACCACAAATATGAGACGGGTCATTGATCATTGGAATACCTGGATAACGACGCTTCATCTCAATAGCTAGATGCCACATAGGTGCATTGCGGTATTCGGTATTGCCATAAGAACTAAAACCTCTGTGAATCAGTCCAAGTTCTTCGATACCTGCTTTGGCAATACGTTCCATACCACCCACCCATAGTTCAAGGTCTGGATTCAATGGATTTTTTATCAATACAGGCACTTTAACACCTCTTAAAGCATCCGCAATTTCTTGCACACTAAAAGGATTCACAGTCGTTCTTGCACCAATCCAAAGCACGTCCACTCCAAAATGCAATGCATCTTCTACTTGTTTGCCAGTAGCCACTTCTACTGCAATTGGTAATCCAGTTTCCTTTTTTGCTTGTTGCAACCAAGGCAAACCTTTAGTGCCAATCCCTTCAAAGCTACCAGGCCTTGTTCTTGGCTTCCAGATACCTGCACGCATAATGTCGACTCTGCCTGTAGCAGCCAATCGAATAGCTGTTTGCATGACTTGTTCTTCTGTTTCTGCACTACAAGGACCTGAAATAATCAATGGTGCTTTTTGTAATAAAATTCCCATGTGAACCAATTTTAATATTTGAAATGTTGTTATACTCTATCCTTAGTTACTACCTCTTTGACCACCACTATCTGCATCATTCATACGAATACGACGACCCTTATAGTTTTTACCATCTAAAGCACTAATCATTTTCTTGGCAGAACTTGCTTCAATTTCAATCCAGCTATTCATGTCTCTCATATCAATTTTTCCTAAAACATCTTTCTTTAAATCACTCATGTCTAAAATGAATTGTAAGAAACTCGCTTTATAAAAACCATCTTTCGTTCCTAAATTCACGAATAAACGAGTTGCACCTGCAGTCCCTCTTGATTGGCTACGACCAGCTCTGTCTCCACGATCAGCTCCGCGATCTCCACGATCTCTGCTATCATTATTCATTCTATCTCCACCGCTTCTACGATCCGAGAATTCATTACGTCCTCTTTCTCTATTACGATCCTGCATGCCACCAACATCACGACGGCCTTTTTCAGCTGCACGGATATTTAAATCTGCCGCATTTTCATAATAGGCTAAGAAACGATTGAACTCCAAAGCAGCAACACGCTTCAAAATTTCTTCTTTAGACATGTCTGCAAATTTCTCTGCTAACATGGGTACATAAGTTTCATAATCACCATGACTCACGTCAGTAGACATTAATTTATCCATAACATGGAAGAATTGTTTTCTACATACATCTTTACCACTAGGGATATCTAATTTATGAAAAGTGCTTTTATTGATATTCTCAATTTGACGTAATCTGTAAGACTCTCTTGCATGCACAATAGAGATACAAATACCTTGGCTACCAGCACGACCTGTTCGACCACTGCGGTGCGTATACACTTCTACATCATCTGGTAATTCGTAGTTAATGACATGCGTAATGCCTTTTACATCGATACCACGAGCAGCCACATCGGTTGCAATTAATAATTGCAATGTTTTATCTCTAAATTGCCCCATGACTCTATCACGTTGTTGTTGTGTTAAGTCACCATGGATGGCATCTATATCATACCCTTCTCTTGTTAAACGAGCCGAGACATCTTGTGCATCTGCTTTTGTTCGGGTAAAGATAATACCATAAATTCCTGGGTTAAAATCGATGATTCTTTTTAAAGTCTCATAACGATATTGTGCCGAGGTCACATAATACTGATGATCGATACTTTTATTGGTTGCATTCACTTTACCAATGGTTACTTCCACAGGCTCTTTCATGTAGCGCTTACTTACTTTTTTAATTTCAGTTGGCATTGTTGCACTAAATAACCAAATACTTTCACGATTAGGTGTATTTTTTAAGATAAACTCAATGTCTTCTTGGAATCCCATGTTCAACATTTCGTCTGCCTCATCTAAAACAACATATTCGATTTGCTCAAGGTTAATTGCCTTACGCTCAATCAAGTCAATTAAACGACCTGGTGTAGCGACAATAATTTGTACCCCTCTTTTCAAATCTCTAATTTGCATGCCAATGGATGTACCACCGTATACTGCTAAAACTTGAACACCTGAAACGTGCTTTTTAAATAAATTAATTTCATTCACTATTTGCATACACAATTCACGTGTAGGACAAACCACTAAGGCTTGTGGATGTTTATCAGCCGTTTTGATTAATTGAATCAATGGCAAACCAAATGCTGCTGTTTTACCAGTACCTGTTTGTGCCAATCCAATAAAATCTTTTGTTCCGCTAATCAATACCGGAATTGAACGCTCCTGAATTTCTGTGGCATGCGTATAGCCTAATTCAGTCACCGATTTCACCAATTGCTCGTTTACGCCTAATTCAGCAAAGGTTTTTTTAGTCTTTACTGCTTCAATTAATTCATTTGTTGTATTCATCTCTTCTGTCTTCTTCATTTTTAATTTTTAATTTTCTTTAATTAAGAACTTTATTTTAAAATTCTTTTAATACCATTTGCATTTTCAATCAAATCCAACAAATAGTCACTATTCTCTTTCTCCAGACATGACTTAAATTTTTTCAATTGACTGATATGCTCATTTAGCACATCTAACACATTTTCCTTATTCTGCATAAAGATGGGAACCCACATTGCAGCATTGGACTTTGCCAAACGCACTGTGCTTTCAAAACCACCACTCGCTAATTCAAAAATAGCATCAGACTCTTTCTCCTTCTCTAACACGGTATTTGCCAATGCGAAAGAAGTAATATGCGATATATGGCTTACGTAAGCCACATGGATGTCGTGCTTCATTGCATCCATGTATACTATATGCATCCCTAATTGCTCATACACTTGCTCTACTAATGTCAAAGCATCTTCGTCAATTTGTTCTTTATTACAAATTACAGTCGCCTTTTCTTTAAATGCATCTTGTTGAGCCGCTTCTGGACCACTAAATTCAGTTCCCCACATGGGGTGGGTCGGAACAAACCTTCCTCTCTTGGAATGCCCGTTCGCGATTTTTACAATACTTTCCTTAGTAGACCCTACATCAAATACAACCTGCTTGTCAATTAAATTTAAAATAGTTGAAAGCAATTTTTCTGCAATATTCACTGGCGTTGCAATTACAACTATGTCAGCAGATACAATGGCGTCTTCTAAAGACATCATCTCATCTACAATACCCAATTGCAATGCTTGGTCTTGGTGCAAAGGATTATCGTCTACTCCAATCACATGATCCACAAAGCCTTTTTGCTTTAGGGTCATGGCAATAGAGCCACCAATCAATCCAATACCAATCACTGTTAAACGCATGCTTTAATTCTTTTAATTGCTTCACTAAATTTTTCTTCTGACCCACACAAACTCACACGGATATAATCGTTACCAGCAGACCCAAAAATGCCTCCTGGGGTGATAAATACATTGGCTTCGTAAAGCACTTTGTCACTCAACGCATAGCCGTCTTTGAATGTGGCTGGAATTTTTGCCCAAACAAACATTCCAACTTGTTGTTTTGAATAAGCACATTTTAAAACATCTAATAATTCGAATACTTTTTCGCGACGTGCGGTATATATTTTATTCACGGATTCATACCAACTTTCGTCTAGACTTAATGCTTTTGCAGCTGCTAGTTGGACTGGTAAAAACATACCACTGTCCATATTGGATTTAAACCTAAGTATTTCATTGATTCTGTCTTCGGCAGCAATTAACATGCCGACTCTCCACCCTGCCATGTTTTGGCTTTTACTCAGAGAGTTTAATTCTATCACCACCTCTTTTGCACCCTCAATAGACAATAAACTTTCGGGTTGATTGTTTAAGATAAATGCATAAGGATTGTCATGACAAATCAATATTTGATGCTTCTTCCCAAAGGCAACCAATTGCTCAAAAAGCGCTTTGGTTGGACTTTGTCCTGTTGGCATATGTGGATAGTTCACCCACATTAACTTGACTTTTGATAAATCTGATTTTTCTAAATTTTCAAAGTCAGGCGCCCAACTGTTTTCGGCAGTTAGCTCATAATAAAGCGGAGTGCCACCCGCTAATTTAACTGCACTTGTATAAGTAGGATAACCAGGATTAGGGATTAACACCTGATCTCCTTCATTTAAATAGGTCATGCAGATATGCATGATCCCTTCTTTACTTCCTAATAGAGGTAATATTTCTGTAGCAGGATCAATACCTTCTACTTTAAAATATTTTTGATACCAAGCGGCGATGGCTTCTCTCAATGCCGGAACGCCTTTGTAAGATTGGTAAGCATGTTGATTGTCTTTGCTTGCCTCATCTTGTAATACCTTCACTACATCCGGATGCGGCGGTAAGTCTGGACTACCAATACCTAAATTGATAATTTGCTTGCCTGCTTTGTTGAGTGCATCAACTTCGCGCAATTTGGTTGAAAAATAATATTCTCCAATCCCTTCCAATCTTTTTGCTACCGTCCAATTCATACTTATCCTTTTACAACTTTACCTTTTTTATACAACCCAAATACTTTGAAATTCTTGGTCATCAATTTTAATTCGGCCAATAATTTATCCAATTGTTTTTTTTGCTCAAACTCAATGTCTGCATAAAAACCATATTTGAAAGTACTACCTGGTATAGGCATACTTTGTAACTTGCTTAAATTAGCACCTCCCTGAGCGATCTTTGCCAATACCTTGGACAAAATACCTTTAGAGTGGTCTGTCTGGAAATAGATAGAAGCTTTATCTGCATCCGCTATTTCCACTTTTTGTTTTGCAGGCACCATGATTAAAAAACGCGTGATATTGTTTTTTAAAGTATGGATATCTGGCCCAATCACATCTAAGTCATACAATTGCGCAGCGAACTTACTTGCAATCGCTGCAATATGTTTGCTTTTATATTCACGCAAATGTTTTGCACTCAAAGCAGTATCTTCTGTCTCCACTAACTTCCAATCTTGGTTTTCCAAATAATCCAAACATTGAAGGATGGCCATCGGGTGACTATGCACTTCTTTGATCTCATCCAATTTCACCCCAGGATACACCAAAAGGTTTTGACTGATCGACAAATACACTTCCCCAATCACTTGTAATTTGCTCTTTTGCAATAAATTATAGTTTGGGAGGATGCTACCTGCAATGGAGTTTTCAATCGCCATTACCCCACCATCGGATTGTTTCGCGTCTTCCCCAATTCGAACCACTTCTCTAAAAGTAGCGCAAGGAATCACCTCCACATGCTTACCAAAGAACTGCCTTGCAGCCACTTGGTGAAAACTGCCCTCGTATCCTTGTATCGTCACTTTTTTATGCATCCTTTAAGCTATTCTATTGCTTGATTCAGTTTATTAAATAAAAAATCCCGGCTTTTTGAGCCGGGATGTATATTTAGTTATTTCGTTTATGCTTTTACAAATACTACCCGGCTACTTTGGTTAAAGTAGAAATAAAAGAAAAAGTAAAACCAGTTGCTATTTGCTTTCATCGTGGAACAAAGATAGGCTAAAAGTCCCTAAAATAGGCTAAAACAACAAAGTTTTTTACATTTTACTAACAAGTATTCGTAAGATCATTCTAATTTAAATACTAGTTATCGCACAAAAAAGGCACTATGTTTTCACAAAGTGCCTTTATGATTGATCTCCATATAGTGGAGGACAATAGTTCGATTTTGATCGACTACTACTTTTTAGCAGCAGAATCAACAGCAGTTGAATCCATTGACATAGCAGCAGAATCAACAGCAACAGCAGCTGTATCAACAGTTGCAGCAGCAGAATCAGTTTTAGCTTCAGTAGAAGCACCACCACAAGCAGTCAAAGCAGCGATAGCGAAAATTGCAAATACTTTTTTCATTAGAATGAGTTTTAATGTTTAAATGATACTCTTAATACCTCAATTGAAAAAAGGTAACCTCATTTTTGTAAAAAATTTAAAATCAGGTCATTTTTACCCTAGTTGGGTTACTTTTGTACCCTAATCGTATTAATCTCTTGAAAGCTGAACACAACGAACAAGCCCTGTTAAAGGGGCTAGCCCAAAATGACTCCAGAGCGGTGGAAGCCCTCTATAAAAGTCATTTTAGCATGATTCAGCACTTTGTTACCAATAACAATGGCTCTTTTGATGACGCAAGGGATATTTTTCAGGAAGCGATGATCACTTTGTACGAAAAAGTACAATTGGATAATTTTGCTCTCACCTGTCAAATTAAAACCTATCTATTCTCTATCTGTAAAAACCTTTGGTTAAAAAGGCTTCAACAAATGGGAAAATATAGTACCCCACTCAGTGCTCAAGAAGAAACGATCTCAGTAGAAGAAGACCTGGATCGGTTTGAGAAAAAAGATGCTGCTTTTGCTATTATGGACCGAGCCTTAAACAGCCTCGGTGAACCATGTAAAAGTTTGTTAGAAGGGTACTATTTAAATAAAAAAGGAATGCAGGAACTAGCCAATCAGTTTGGTTATACCAATGCAGACAATGCTAAGAACCAAAAATATAAATGTTTAATGCGCTTAAAGAAACTATTTTTTGCGCAATACAATATAGGAGAATAACAACATGGAAGACATTCAATTACAGGAAGCGATAGAACGCTATTTAACAGATCAGATGTCTGTTGAAGAACGTACTCAATTTGAGGCTATCCGTAAAACTACGCCTGAGATTGATCAAATGGTGATTGAACATGCTATGTTCTTAAGAGAAATGGAATTGTATGTCAATCGTAAAAATTTCTCCGCATTAAATAAGCAAGTATTCAATCAATTGTTAGATGCTGGTACATGGACACCTGCAGCAGAACAATCTACCTCATTTAAAGTGATTCAACTTTGGAGCAAGTATAAGAAAGTCACTGCCATCGCAGCTTCTGTCGGTGGATTCATTGCATTGTTTACTTCTGCCATGGTGCTTTTCTTTTTCCCTAGTATCAATGGCAATCAGATTTTAGAATTAAGCAAGGCCGTTGAAAAAATTGAACAGAATCAAAAAGTTCAGGGGCATTTATTAAACGAAGTGAAAACCAAGGTTCCTGAAAATTCAAAATTAATTAGCGGAGGCTCTGGCTTCTTAATCGATACCAAAGGCTTTGTCATTACCAATGCCCATGTCTTAAAAGGTGAAGGTGCCATTGTGGTGAATAGCTTAGGACAAGAATTTAAGGCAACCATTGTATACAGTAACAAAAATTCAGATTTAGCTTTATTGAAAATAGAAGACGAAGACTACAAACAAGCTAAGGCACTACCTTTCACCATTCGTAAAAAATCAAGTGATTTAGGTGAGGATATTTTTACTTTAGGTTTCCCAAGAAATGACAATGATATTGTATACGGAAGAGGTTACTTAAGTGCTCAAACTGGATTCAATGGAGATAGTAATACTTATCAGATTCAAATTAGCGCCTACCCTGGTTATTCTGGTGCACCTGTTTTCAATGACAAAAACGAATTGATTGGTATTATGAGTAGTCGACAAAAACAAGCCGAAGGTGTTGCGTTTGCGATTAAGTCTGATAAACTATTTGATTTGGTTGAAATACTAGAGGCCAATGAATTAACCAAAGACCTCAATGTAAAATTGAACAAGCAAAAAGTGAAGGGATCTAAGAATCGTAAAGCGCAGATCAATAACTTTAAGAACTACATCTATAGCGTTCGTGCTTTTGACTAAGTCAAAAGTATTGTACAAAAAAAATACAAGAAATTTTACAAGAAAGTGGTTACTAATTACTCCAAAGATTTCTAGGATATACATTCGCATCCACTAAAGCATCAATACTCGCTTTCACTCCCGGTGCATCTTCTTTATACGTTACACCAAACCATTTTGCGTTCGTAGGAATCACTTTGACTGCGCCTAAGTCCAATGTTTTGAATCTGCCTGCCACAAAAGGAATATAAAATTCAGATTTTAATGCCTGCCCTTCTCTTGCTAAGAATAATTTAAATTCTGATGCGCATAAATCAATAAAGCCTGGTGCAAAGCACATAAAGTTCATACTCACTCTTGTATCTTCTTGAAGTGGGGTTTCAACACCTTCCTCTTCAAATACAATTCCATCTCCGTCTTTTCTATAAATTTTGGTACGCTCATTGATTGCAGTTAAATAACCTGCTGCATCCAAATTACATACACCCCTACTCACAGTGCCATTCTCACTTAAGGTGTTCGAAAGTTCATAACCTAGTATACAATATTCTTTTTCGGAACATGTTGTGGTTAAAAAAGTATACGCTTCTACAAATGCTTCCTGTCCATAATAATCATCTGCATTGATCACAGCAAATGGTTCATTCACCACCCCCTTTGTACATAACAATGCGTGTGCTGTACCCCAAGGCTTGGTTCTTTCTTGCGGAATTGAAAAGCCTTCTGTAAATTGATCTAATGACTGGTATACATATTCGATCTCAATCTTGCCTTTTAATTTTGGTTCCAACACAGCCTTAAAAGCATCTGCAAAGTCTGCTCTAATAATGAATACCACTTTACCGAAACCCGCTCTTATGGCATCATAGATCGAATACTCCATAATCGTTTCTCCACTTGGACCGAATCCCTCGGTTTGTTTCATGCTGCCATATCTACTTGCCATCCCTGCTGCTAAGATCACTAAAGTCGGTGCACTCATTTTTCTTTATTTAATTGTAATTTCACAATCCATTAAGGTGGTCAAAATTAGTTGATTTATCTTAAATATAAAATTTTGCATATAAAGCCACCTATACAATCTATCTTATCCTTTAGTCCATCCCAAAAAGTGGATCTATTGAGACTGGACAGCTTGCATCCAATTGTAAGTGGTAATAAATTTTATAAACTAAGATTTTATATTACTGCAGCAATCGAAAATGGGGTTTCGAAGGTGGCTAGTTTTGGTGGCCCATACTCTAACCATATTGTGGCATTGGCCTTTACTGCAAAAGAAGCTGGATTAAAAAGCATTGGCTATATCCGAACAAATGCGGATGAGCCCATGACGCCTAGCTTAGCCGAAGCCAAAGCCTATGGCATGGAATTGGTCTACTTAGGCAGGTCGGATTTTCAATCTAAAAAGGCAAGTATTTTAGAAACGAGTGATGTCAAATCTGATACTTATTTGATAGATGAAGGTGGTTATGGCGCCATTGGCGCAAAAGGTGCTGCAACAATTTTTACAGAGAACGATACAGCCAATTACGATTATATTATTTGTGCAGTTGGCACAGGTACCATGCTTGCAGGTTGTATCAATGCTGTAAGTCTCAATCAAAAAATCATCGGCATCCCAGTTTTAAAAAATGAAGGTAGTATCGAAAATGAAATCAATGCATTGTTAGTTAATGATTATAAAAAAAATAGACCCTACACTTTGATGCATCAGTTTCACCAAGGGGGCTATGCCAAAACCAATCCAACAATGATTGATTTTATGAACAAGCTTTGGGACACAGAAAAGATACCAACTGATATTGTGTATACTAGTAAATTACTTTTTGGTGTTGAGCAATTAATACAAGAAAATTATTTTGAAAAAGATGCATCTATCTTAGTCATACATAGCGGTGGATTGCAAGGGAATCGATCTTTGCCAGCGGGTACTTTGAAATTCTGTTAAACTAATTCGCAATCAAAGATGACTTCAAAGTGCTTTTTAATTTTTTGTTTTACTTCTTCGTAATCTACTTGCCTTCCTAATTCTTTTTCCAAAGAAGTCACCGTCTTTCCTTCGATACCGCAGGGCACAATGAATTCAAAATGGGATAAATCTGTATTTACATTTAATGCAAATCCATGCATGGTAATCCATCGACTGCACTTAATTCCCATGGCACAAATTTTTCTTGCCACAAAGGGATCCTGTGGATCTAGCCATACACCTGTTTCTCCAACACTTCGTTCGCCTTTCAATCCATATTCTGTAAGTACTTGGATAATCACTTCCTCCAAACTTCTCAAATACCATCCCAAGTCTGGCTTAAACTTATCTAAATCAATAATTGGATAGCCCACTATTTGTTGCAAACCGTGATAAGTGATATCTCCCCCTCTATTGATATGATAATACTCAATGCCCAATACTTTTAATTGTTCATCGGACACCAATACATTGGACCTGTTCCCATTTTTACCCAATGTAAAAACAGGGGGATGTTCTACCAACATAAATCGATGTTGGGTTGCCGCCTCAGAAGCTTCCATACCTTGGGTTCTGGCTTCCGTCTTAAGTGTCACAGCTGCTTTCAATAGCTGTTCTTGGTAGTCCCATGTTGGCTGGTAGGATTGAATGCCTAAATCTTCGAAAATTACTTGTTGGCGCATAGAACAAAGTTACAAACTAAGCTTCAATAACTTACTTTTGCATCATGTCAACTGAAGAGCTACAAATAGAAAACGAAGATGTGTATGAGAAACTGACCTTTGTCGTAGATAAGGGACAGGAACCTATGCGTATCGACAAATGGGTTCAAATGAGAATCGTGGGATTAACTAGAAGCAAACTACAAAATGGGATTGAAGGTGGATTTTTGACCGTGAATGGGAAAGTAATTAAAAGCAATTACCGTACCCGTCCGGGAGACGAAGTGGTGTATATGAGTTATGTTAATCCTGATTACACCGAATTAAAGCCAGAGGAAATGGCCTTGGATATTGTCTATGAAGATGATGCTTTGATGGTGATTAACAAACCATCCAATATGGTGGTGCATCCTGGTATTGGAAATTACTCAGGCACTTTACTCAATGGTGTGGCATATCATTTATTGCAACAGAATCCAGATTTGAATGAGGAAGTGCTGCCAAGATTTGGCTTGGTGCATCGTATAGATAAAAACACCACTGGTTTAATTGTCCTTGCAAAAACCCCCGAAGCTGCTAGTCATTTAGCAAAACAATTTTTCAACCACACCGTTGAAAGAAAATATGTTGCCTTGGTTTGGGGGAATATGGAAGAAGATGAAGCCACGGTGAATGCCCACATCGCAAGGCATAAGACTTTCCGTAAAATGTTTGACGCCTATCCTGAGGGAGAAGTGGGTAAGCATGCCATTACCCATTATAAAGTAATAGAGCGTTATAACTACACCACCCTAGTTTCTTGTGTATTGGAAACAGGAAGAACACATCAGATACGTGTGCACATGAAACATATTGGACATACTTTATTCAATGACCAAGAATACGGAGGAGATAGAATTTTAAAAGGCACTATTTACACTAAGTACAAACAGTTTGTAGACAATTGTTTTGATGCTTGCCCTAGATGTGCATTGCATGCAGCAACCCTTGGATTTATTCATCCAACCACAGAGGAGATGATGCGCTTTGATAGCCCACTGCCATCGGATATGGAAGCTGCCATTACCAAATGGAAAAATTATAAAGCAGCAGCGCATACTTAATTTTACTTCATCTTATTTGAATTAGAGAAAGAACTATTCCAAATAGAAAAGTTTACTCTTCAATAATATACGACATAAAAATATACGATAAAAAAAAGCCGCTTCGAAATCGAAGCGGCTTTTTACTTTGAAATGAATTCAAATTATTTTTTGTTTTGACTTGCAGCCATTGGAGACAATCCAATTGATTGACCTCTAGAAAAACCTTTTGACTTGAATAAAGCAAATTTACTTGGCGCAGCTACATTTGGCCATTTGTTATTGCTCTCATCAATGTCAGCAGTTTCACGCATTGGATCTAATTGAATAGATACCGCTTTCTTACTTGTCAAAAACACTTTAGTTACTTTGTTCTCGTTCTTTCTCCAGATTTGTGCTGGTAAACGTTGTGTTTCTTTAGTACCATCTTCAAAAGTAAATTCAAGGATAATTGGCATCACTAGTCCGCCTTTATTGATGAAACTAACTTCATATAAATTAGCACTTGCATATTTTGCTTTCTCTGCATCAGTTAAACCTTCAGCAGCTGGCATTGCCATAGCTGGTTGCTTAGTATCTGCATCATAAGGTTCTAAACCTCTGTCATATCTCCAATAGAAATCACGTAATGTGGTGTCTGCATCTGTTAAAAATACAATGGACTTATCGGTTCTGTTTCTGATTTTTGAAATGTCCTCGAAGCTATTCACTTCTGGTTTTGACAATCCTCTTGGACCACCCATTGTTCTTGCTGCAGGCGCTGCTATAGTTGCATCATATACAGCATGCTTCACTGTGTCAATCGCAATATCTACAGGATCGATGCTGTAGAACCAACCTCTCCAGAACCAATCTAAATCTTCCGCACTGGCATCTTCGATTGTTCTAAATAAATCGGCAGGTGTTGGGTGTTTGAAAGCCCATCTTCTTGCGTATTCTTTAAATGAATAATCAAATAAGTCACGGCCCATAATTGTTTCACGTAAGATATTTAAACCAGTTGCTGGCTTCGCATAAGCGTTTGGACCAAACTGAATGATGTTTTCGCTATTCGTCATGATTGGCTCTAATTGATCCTTTGGCAATTTCATATAATCTGCAATTGCAAAAGCAGGTCCACGACGACTAGGGAATTTATTGTCATACAATTCTTCTGTTAAATATTCAACATAGGTATTTAAACCCTCATCCATCCAAGACCATTGACGCTCATCGCTATTTACAATCATTGGGAAGAAGTTATGACCTACTTCGTGAATGATTACACCTAACATACCATTCTTAGCTGCTTGTGTATATGTACCATCTTTTTCTGTACGGCCATAGTTGAAACAAATCATTGGATATTCCATTCCATTAGATGCTTCAATACTTTGTGCTACAGGGTATGGATAAGGAATCGTAAACTTAGAATAAGATTTGATTGTATGTGCTACAGCTTTTGAAGAGAAAGGACGGTATAAACCATATGCTTCTTTTCCATAAGCACTCATACACATTACTTTCTTACCTTCTACATTTGCAGCCAAGGCATCCCAGATAAATTTACGGCTTGATCCAAAAGCAAAGTCACGCACATTTTCTGCATTGAATACCCAAGTTTTTTGAGTCGTTGCTTTTGTTTTTTCTGCTTTCTTCGCTTCTTCTAAAGTCACCACTTCAACTGGTTCAGCAGAAGTTTGTGCTTTATTCCATCTAGCCAATTGAGCTGGGCTCAACACAGCAGGATAGTTTTGACATGCACCAGTCGCCATTACAACGTGGTCACTAGGAACAGTGATCGCTACTTTATAATTACCAAAAGTCAAAGCAAACTCACCTCTACCTGTAAACTGGTGGTGTTGCCAACCTTGGAAATCAGAATAAACAGCAAGACGAGGATACCATTGTGCCATCGTGAATAAGTGGTTGCCGTCTTCTGGGAAGAACTCAAATCCACCTCTACCAGCAACAGTCAATCTATCTGTGATTTTATAATTCCAATCTACTTTAAATGCAAATTTTTGACCAGGCTTTAATGCAGTTGGCAATTCAACACGCATCATTGTTTTGTTCAAAGTGTATTTTAATTTAGCACCTAATAGGTCTGTGATTTTTAAAATATTCACGCCTAATCCATTGTCGCTTTTTTCTTCTTCTAATTTGTCAATCATTGCAGGGCTCATGCCTCTGCCCATTGAACTGCCATCTGGGTAACCTGCATTTTTAGTGGTGCTATGTTCGTTCTCATCCAATTGTAACCAGATATAAGTTAATACATCAGGTGAATTGTTGAAATAAGTAATCGTCTCAGCGCCATTTAACATTAAATTCTTTTCATCCAAAGTTGCTTTAATGTCGTAGTCGGCTCTTTGTTGCCAATACTTTGTTCCTGGTGCACCACTCGCCGTTCTGTATTCATTTGGCGTAGGTAAAATAGTACCCAATTGTTCAAACTTGTTTCCATGGTTAGAACCAGGGTTGTTGCGGATATCTTGCGCCATAACTGTCAAAACAGTTAAACACATGATCCCGAATGACAATAATTTCTTCATTGTTGTTTCTTTTTCGAGGTTTAAAGAGATGCGAATCGATCTATGATCATACGTAAAGATAAGCATATCGCTAGGATAGAACCATACCGCATATACATTTTTCTAGGTATTTTAAGGAGGGAAATGTTGCCATATGACAGGGCCAAAATCACCATCACAATCAAGATTTGGCCTATTTCGAGGCCTAAATTGAAGGAAAATAAGGGTCCTAGCAGGGAATCCTCCTTCCCCAAGAGGCTTTTTAGATAATTACTGAACCCTAAACCATGGATCAGGCCAAAAAATAGCGCCAACCCATAATGGGCCGAAAAGCGTTGTTTAAATTCAAAATCTTGGACCCAAAAATTGGAAACTGCGGTGATTAAAATGGTTATTGGAATTAGGAACTCAATCCAATCAACTGGAATATCTATTAAAGAAAGGGTACTTAATGCGAGTGTTAAAGAGTGCCCAATCGTAAAAGCAGTCACTAAAATCAATATTTTTTTCCAATCTGACCAAACATAGCGAAGGGTCAATGCCAACACAAATAAAATATGATCTACCCCACCTAGATCAATAATATGCTTAAAACCTAGTCTTAAATACAACAACAGCTCGTCCATAATTGAATTTTTCTGGTGTTAAATTAATGAAGACCTTTGTAACTACAAAATAAACTACTATGGCTTGGATTGGTTTGAAACATTGGATGGTATGGATGCTGACTGCATTGCATCCCTTCTTTATATCTGTGGTAGAAATTGAGCATAATGCAAAAGACGCTACAATAGAAATTAGTGCCCGCACCTATACAGATGACTTAGAGAAAATGATTCAAAAAGAATTCAATGTAAAATTGGATTTAAGCCAAGCAAATCAAAAAGACCAGGCCAATAAGTATATCAACCTATACATGCAAAAAAAATTAGCACTGCAAACCGGTGGAGTAAAATATAAGATGGACTTTGTTGGCTATGAAATTCAGAAAGAAAGTACTTGGAGCTATTTTGAAATTAAAGAAGTGAAACAGTTAAAGCAATTGAATGTTTTTTGTGAGATCTTATTTGGAATTGACCCAAATCAAATTAATATTTTGCATACCACGGT
>Ga0209598_10000203_pt1 | contig 47254 bp, 33 predicted proteins | sample M_140807_EF_Meta_FD_187317 | JGI IMG/M metagenome (GOLD analysis project Ga0209598, IMG submission 187317) | Freshwater microbial communities from Lake Montjoie, Canada to study carbon cycling - M_140807_EF_MetaG (SPAdes) (version 2) | ecosystem: Environmental > Aquatic > Freshwater > Lake... | reverse complement strand
TCCATGGCCGGCTTGCGGGCGAGATTGAAGAGCTGCTGGTCGAGGCAGTCGAAGAGCCACCCCAGCGCCGCCACCGCGAGGACGAACCAGTGATAGCGGGTCATCCCGGTCCACCAGGGCTGGCCGTCGTGCGGGATCGTGGTCCCCGACGACTCGAAGTGGGGCAGGTCGGCCATGGAGGTTGATCCCGTGGAGGGGGTGCGGGGAAGACGTGGAATCGGGCCCGTCGGCGCGCAGATGACCTACGCCGCCCCGAGCCCCGCCTCGACCCCCCGCATGTAGGCGATGCTCTCCCGGGCGGCGCGCTCGGGACCGGGAGCATAATCGAAGACCTCGACGCTCACCCATCCGGGATAGCTCACGCCGCGGAGGGCCGCGAAGATCGGGCCGAAGTCGACCGCGCCGAAGCCGGGCCCCCGCAGGTTGGCGTCGTTGGCATGGAAATGCTCGAGGTGGCGGGCCGAGGCCCGGATGATCGCGGGAAGAGGCTCCACTTCGCTCGACATCGCCTTGACGTCGAGATGGAGTCGAACGTGCGGCGAGCCGATCCGTTCGATGAGCCGGCAGGTCTCGGCGGCGGTGTTGAGGACATTGGTCTCGGACGGCGCGAGCGGCTCGAGGGCCACCACCGTGCCGGTCTCCTCGAGCACCGGCACGAGATCCGAGAACACCCCCCGGAGCCGGTCGATGGCCTCCTGCTGGGTCGTCCCGGGGAGGAGGCTGCGCTGCTGCGGCGAGCCGAAGACGAGGACGCGGCCGTCGAGATCGCGGCACAGGCGGGCCAGCTCGCCGAGGTAGGCCGTCGTGGCCCGACGCACCGAGGCGTCGGCGTGCGTCGCATGGAAGCCCTCCGTTTTGGCCAGGAGCCAATGGAGGCCAAGGCATTCGAGCCCCGCGGCGCGGATCGTGTCCCGGATCGCCCCCCGCTCCCGAGCCGAAAGCTCGGTGACGAGGCTCGCGAGCGTGAACGGCGCGACCTCGAGGCCGGTGTAGCCCGCGGCGGCCGCTTCGGCACAAGCCCGCTCCAGCGGCCAGTCGACAAACGTCTCGTTGCAGATGGCGTAGCGCATCGCGGCTCCGGAGTCAGGAGGGATCCTCGATCTTCACCGGCCGTCCGGTGCGGGCCGATTTGTAGCAGGCGGCGACGATCGCCACGGCCTTCCGCCCCTCGAGGGCATCGAGATCGGGTCGGCGCCCTTCACGCAGGGCAGCAACGAAGGCCTCGAAGTTGCGCGTATGGCAGGCGTAGTTGATCGCCATCGGATCGGCGGCCCCGCCGCTGGTACTGCTCCCCGCGCCGAACCGGGAGCGGGTCGGATCGTCGTCCGGCGAGGGCACCCGGAATCGCCAATCCGTCAGCTGCTCCTCGAGGATCTCGGCGGTGCCGTCGCGGCCGCCGACGAGGATCCGACGCAGCTGGCCGGGGAACATCGCCGTGGTGGCGAGGATCTGCCCGAGCGTGCCGTCACGGAAACGGAGCATCGCCACGCAGGTGTCCTCGACCTCGAGCCGGGCGGGGTCGTGCGCCCGAATCGCCGTCAGCGCCACGACGCTCTCCACCGGGTTCTCACCGGGGGCGAGCCCCGGCATCGTCGCGGCGGCGATCCACTGGAGGGCGTCGACGCCATGGATCGATTGGTTCATCAGCGCGCCGCCGCCATCGAGCGCGGCGGTTCCCTGCCAGCGCCCGACGCCGTAATAGGCGTCATCCCGCCACCACGGCACGTACGCGGCGACGAGCGCGAGGCGGCCGAAGCGACCGGCCGCCGCCGCCGCGCGGACGGTCTGGACGACCGGGTTGAATCGCTGCGGGAAGATCGCCCCGAACGTGATCCCCGCCTTGGCGGCGATCGCCCGCATGGCGTCGATCCGCCGGAGCGTGATTTCCAGCGGCTTCTCGCAGATCACATGGACCCCGCGCCGCGCGGCGGCCTTCAAGCCCTCCAGATGAGCACCGGAAGGGGTAGCGATCGTGACGAAGTCGGGCTTCTCGCGGCGCAGCATCGTGGCGGCGTCGGCGTACCACCGACCGCCGAACTTCTCCGTGAACGCGCCCCCCTTCGCTGCGGTGCGACAGCACCCGGCGACGAGCTCGATGCCGTCGATGTCCGCCAGCGCCCGGGCATGCATCCGCGCGATCGCGCCGATGCCGATGATCGCGGCCCGCATCACGTCCCTCCTCGTGTCGAACCGGGAGGCGGCGCCAGCCCACAAGCTCCGGCGCCCCCGGAGGGGGCAGTGTGGCCCCCCGGAGATGGCGGAACAAGCCTGCCGCCGGAGGAGATCGACGACCTGCGGAGGCCGACCCGATCACTTCGCCCGGTAGAAGGCGTCGAAGAGCCGATCGTTGACCCGGTGGAGTTGCGGCAGCGGGCCATCATCGTGCGTGCCGGTGCGCGGGCAGCAGGGGCCCCGGTAGATCGGCCCACAGGTCGGATCGCCCGCGACGCCGACGAGGTCGTAGGGATGGGGCGGATGGCTCGGATGACAGGGTGGGAGCGGGATGCAGGGCTCGATCCAGCGCGGCTCGCCGCACTGATGGAGCGGTTCGACACCGGCCAACCAGTCGCCGGGGCGATCGCTTCGCAGCGGGAGGGTGCGGGCGAGAATCTCGTCGATCGAGGTCTTCGTCGTCACGGCGTCGATCGCGGCCTTCTCTGCGACGAGCGATCGATCCCCCGATCCGGCCGTGACCGCGCGCCGCTGGGCCGGGTCGGCCGACTTCGTTGCGGGATCAGCCCGCTTCGTGGCCGCCGCATCGGCTTCCGACTTCGCCCCGTCGTCGGCTGGCGCGTCCCGCCGGACCTTCTGCCTCCAGCCGTCGGTGGCCAGGGGCTTCGCGGCTCCTCCCCCCGCGGAGGGCTGCGGCGACTGGGCGCCTGTCGGACTTGCCATCAAGGCCCATGCCGCCACCCAAGCGGCGGTCGTCACGGCCAAGCATCGCCCCTGCGGTATCATCTTCTTCATGCTGCGGGCCCCCCTCGCAAAACACCATCGACAGCCCACCCCGTCGGGCTGGAGTGACGCCAGGGCAGGTCCTCGGAGCGAGTGAAGGGGCGGAGTCTGCGTCGGGAAAAGCGCCCTCCCCGCCCGGCAAACCCTGCTTGCCTCCCCCCGACCCCGACGCCGTCTCCGTCCCCGGAAGGGTCACGGCCGTTCCTTTTCGCCCATGGCACCAACCAGCCCTTCTCCCTGTGACGCCCATCCCTTGCTCGCCGCGCTCCAGGCCCGGGGCCGGCGGGTGGTGTTGATCACCGCCGGCGGGGGGGCGGCGGCGATCCCGGCCCTCGTCACGCTTCCCGGTGCCAGTGCGGTCGTCCTCGAGGCGATCGTCCCCTCCGCCCGCAAGGCAACCGATGCGCTCCTCGGCGGCGTGCAGGAGTCGTATGGTTCGTCACGCGCCGCGCGCCGCCTGGCGATGGCCGCCTGGGAGCGCTGCTGCCGGTACGGCGAAGCCGGCGAGAGCGCTGTCGGGGTCGGCTCCACCGCCAGTCTTGCGACCACCATCCCCAAACGGGGCGACCACCGGATCCACGTCGCAGTCCAGACGCTCGGGGAAACCTCCGTCGCCTCGCTGACCCTCGTGAAGGGGGCCCGGACGCGGGCCGAGGAGGAGACGCTCGCCGCCGCACTCGTCCTCGCGCGGCTCGCCGCTGCCGTGGAGGCGGACTCGACGACCGCGGCACGGCTCGCCGCGCTCCTCCGGCCGGAGGAGCGGATCATCATCGAGCGGCAACCGGGGCCGATCGCCTGGCAGTCGGTCCTCGACGGGACATCGGGAAGGGTCCGCTTGGCCGGAGCGGCCGGGAACGAAGCGATCTTCCCCGGCTCATTCGATCCGCTCCACGACGGGCATCGAGCGATGGCCCGGATCGGGGCCCGGATCACCGGGCTGCCGGTGGCCTACGAGCTCTCGATCCGCAACGTCGAGAAGCCCGCGCTCGATTTCGTGGAGATCGCCGCGCGGGCTGATCGGTTCGATGGCGCGGCGGCCTGGTTGACGTCGGCGGCGACGTTCGTCGAGAAGGTGGCTCTGTTTCCGGGGGCCCCGTTCCTCGTTGGCGCCGACACGTTCGTGCGACTCGGCCACCCGCGCTACTCGGGCGGGTCTACCACAGCCGCCGCCGAAGCCGTGACACGGATCGCCACGGCATCGGGGGGGCTGATCGTCTTCGGCCGCGTCCGCGACGGCGTGTTCACCGATCCGTCGCGGCTCGAGGCGCCGCCGGCCCTGCGGGCGATCGCCCGGTTCGTGTCGGAAGAGGAGTTCCGCGACGACGTGTCGAGCACGCTCCTGCGGCGGGCCGACGCGACGGGGAAGGAGTGACCCGGCGGGCGTCGTCGTCAGGGGATGTCAGGCGGGGTTGCGGGGACGATTGCCGCGGGCGAGGCGGCGGCGGCGCGAGGCCAGCATCGCGTTCCAGAATCCGAGAAAGCCGACGACGCAGGCAAAAACGATGATCGGACGGCGGATGTCGTGGTTGAAGGTCCACGACCCGGCGGCGAGGATCGTGCCCCAGACCAGCACGGCGACCATGATCCAGCGGAGGATCGTTTCGGCCTTGGCGGAGGGGGGCGTGGTCGTCATGGCCCCACTATAGGCCCGCGCCCCGCGGCCGCCGATGCCGCCGCACCCACCGCGCAAAAAAAAGGCCCCCGGAACGGTCCAGATCCCAGGGGGGCGGGGAACCTGAACCGTTTCCGGGAGCGATTGGACGGACGGTTGTCTCGTGGGGGCCAGGAGGGGCTGATGGCTCCGAGGGGGGCATCCATCCTCCCCACCGGCTCCACTCACCACTGTCGCGGGGCCGCGTGGCGAACCCCTCGTCAACCTCAAAGCTGGGCGGAAAGTAGGGGAGCGGTTTTCAGGGGTCAAGGCCTGTTTCAGCAACGAAAGGAAGAATCCGTGTTATCCCAGAAACAGGGTTAAATCCCGGGATTTCACGGGGTTTTCGCAACCGGCCCGACGATCGGATGGCAAGGCGGCGCGGTCTGGGTGGAAAGCGGTATGCTCTCGCGACGCCCACGCCGGGACCGATCCCCCCGGCGCTCCCCCTCCGCAGGCCCCGACAGGTTGACCATGGCCACTTCGCCCCAGCCGATTTCCCCCACCACCCCCGGCGCCGGAGCGCCTCCGACCGCGGCAGCCTGGGAGCAGTCCTTCGAGGCCGCTTTGCGGTATGGCGATTTCCTCGAGCGCCACGGCACGCCCGAACAGCGCTCGCGCTGGCAGGGGGTCCATGACCGGGTGGTGCTGACCAGCGACGAGCGGCGGATTCTCGGTGGCTTCGTTCGGCGGATGCCGGTGCTCGTCCTGGCCGGGGCGTGGTGCGGCGACTGCGTCAATCAGTGCCCGATTTTCCCTCACTTCGCCGCCGCCTCGCCGGCGATCGATCTGAAGTTTCTCGATCGCGACGCCCGCCCCGACATCGCTGCCCATCTCAAGGTCTGCGGTGGCCAGCGGGTGCCGACCCTGGTCTTCTTCAGCGAGGACTTCACCCCCGTGCTCATCTATGGCGACCGCACGCTCTCGGCCTACCGGGCCTCGGCCGCATCCCAACTCGGCGGCACGTGCCAGACCGGGATCGTGCCCCCGGCAGCCGACGCGCTGGCCGCGGTCACCGGCGACTGGCTCCGCGAATTCGAACGAGTGCAGCTGATCCTGCGGTTGTCCGGTCGACTCCGCCAACTCCATGGCGATTGACACTTCCCGCGGCCTGCGGAAGCGGCCCCCCGACCGTCCTGCCCGGCTTCCCCCCGAGAATCAACGCCGCCCTGCGGACACATGACCATGACGACCCGCGAACGCTGGACGGTCTATCCCCTTCTTTTTCTGGCGATCGGCCTGGCCATGCGGGCCCAATCGGGCACCCCTGATCTCGATGGCCGGATCCGCTGCGAGATCCTCGAGGCCGACAGCGTCGTTTGCCGGGAGCTCCGGGTGGAGTCGGCCGACGGAACGACGCTCGTCCACCTCGGCCGCGTGAAGGGGGGCGGAGGGGGGAGAATCGAGATCCGCGACGCTCGGGGGAACGACTCGATGGCCGTCGGAACACGCTCCGGCCGATCCGAAGGGGGCGTGGAATTCTTCGAACGCGATGGTCACGAGTCGGCGCGACTCACGTCGACCGGCCTCGATGAACCGCCCCCGGATCAATCCCCACCGGAGCGTCCTCCGGAGGAGGAGCCGGCGTCTCAAGCGGACGCGGGGACCTAGGTGTCGTCTTCACGCGCGGCCCGTCATCCCTGACGGCCTTGCGTTACCCGAAGTACGCCCGGCAGGACTCGAACCTGCAACCCTCGGTTCCGAAGACCGATGCTCTATCCAATTGAGCTACGGGCGCGCGATGGGGAAGAGTATACGCGCTGAACGGCCAGCCGCCTCCTCGCTCCAACCGGCACCGCCATCCCAGCCGGTCTTTCTTCCCACCGACTCTGCCGGTGGGGCAAATCTGCCGATCTTTTTTTCAACGGCGGAGCAGAAGCCGTTCCCGGAACCGGGGGTGTCGAGACCGTGCCACCACGGTCACGGACGTCCGGTCGGTTCCATCGGTTTTTTCCAGCGACAACCGGCTCGTAACGATCCACCCTTCCCCCCACCCCCAACGTCCGTTTCCCGGAGAATCCACCATGCCCGTCGTCAATCCCCATGGCACCGCCCCAGCGGCTTCCTCGCTCCCCAGGATCGACACATGGTCGTTCCTCTTCGGCGGCGGAACGATGCTCCTGGTTGCCTGGTTCGGCCTCCTGCGGCCCGCACAACAGCACCTCACCGGTCTCGAGCGTCAGGTGAGCCAGCTGACGAGAACCGTGTCTGATCTGAATGCCACCGGCAACGGGGCCAAGGGCACCAACGCCCTCCTCGCGCAGCTTCAGATCCAGGCCCGCCAACTCGGCGATGCCGAAGAGGCTTTCGGAAGGTTTGAGAAACTCGCCGATCGGATCTCGGCCCAGACCGCCGCGATCGACCAGGCGACAATGACCCTCGAGCGCGTCGACACCCTCCACGCCGGGATCGCCGCCCGAGGCCCAGCGGTCGGTGAAGCCTCGACCGTCCTCGACGAGATGGCGGATCTGTCGGCGAAGATCGAGGCGTCGCGTGATTCGGCCCGCGAAGCCCGTTCGTCGCTGGCGGTCCTCGACGCCCTCCACCAGGATCTGACGGTGGGGATGACGAAGATCGACGCCGCGACGCCGGTCCTCGATGACGTCCAGACGCTCGTCGCCCGGATCGCCGCTTCGGCGGCCGACGTCGATCACGCCGCAGAGGTCCAGGAGCGTGCCGGCCGGCTGGGTCGCGCCGTCATCGACTCCGAGGCATCGATCGTCGACGCGGAGCAGACGGTCGAGCGGATCTCCGGCCTGACTCAGTCGATCGTCAGCCAGGATACGGTCACCGGCCCCGCCGAGGAACGTCTCCGTCGCCTCGTGGCCCTGAAGAGTGCGGTCGTGTCGGGGGCCGACCACCTCGATGATGCCGATGCCACGCTCGCCAGGTTCCACGATCTGCGGGACGGCTTGCGGAACGCCACCTCGACCGTCAGCGACGTGCAGCACATGATCGTCGACGTCATGCTCCTCCAGCCGGCCGTCGACCGGGCCGTCGCCGCCCTCAAGCCGGTGATCGAGCTGACGCGGACCGCCCGTCAGGCCGATCCGGCCGCGATGGCCCCCCGGGCCTCCGTCGAGCCGACCCGGGAGGGGGAGTCGATTCCCTCCGCGCCGCAACCGGCGAGCGACACGGTGACCCCGGTGGTCGGTGCCGCGCCGACCGGCGACGTCACGAAGTGATCTCTAGCTGCTAACGCAAGTGCCACCGGGGCCCGTCACACGGCCCCGGTGGCCTTTTTTTTTGGCAGGCGGATTCCCTTCCGGCCGCCGATCCGCAACACTGATTCCCGCCATGGGGGAACCGCCACGCACCACCGTTGATCCGCCCACTTCGCTTGTCGGGGCGCTCCGCCATCTCGGCCCCGGGATCGTGCTGGCCAGTTCGATCGTCGGCAGCGGCGAGCTCATCGCCACGACGAAAACCGGCGCCCAGGCCGGATTCCTCCTGCTGTGGCTGATCATCATCGGCTGCGTCATCAAGGTGGCGGCCCAGGTGGAGATCGGCCGGGCCACGCTCGCCTGGGGACGGACTCCGCTGGATGCCTTCGACCGGGTGCCTGGGCCGCGGCTGGCTGGCCGGGGCTGGATCTACTGGGGCTGGGTCGTGATGACGCTCCTTGTCCTCGTGCAGCAGGGGGGGATCCTCTCCGGCGTCGCCCAGACGCTCGCTGCCGGGCTCCCCGTCACAACGGCCGGCCGGGAATGGAACCGCGTCTACGACGAGGCGGCCGCCACCCGGATCCTCGCCGCGACGGCGCGGAGCCGCGGGGATACGGAGAAGGCCGCGGCCCTCGTCGCCCGGATGGCCGAGCTCGATGAGGCCAAGAAGGGGCTCGCGGCCCCCGCCGATGAGAAGATCTGGGCCGTCGTCACCGGCCTGGTCACGGCCATGCTCCTGGCGATCGGCCGCTACAAGCTGATTGAGATCGTCTCGATTCTCCTCGTCGGCACGTTCACGGTCGTGACGCTCCTGACGCTGATCCTCCTCCAATTCGATCCGGCGTGGGCGATCTCGGCCGGGGAGCTGACGAGTGGGCTGATCCCATCGATCCCCCCTGCGGTCGGAAAAAATTCCCCCCTGATGACGGCGCTGGCCACGTTCGGGATCATCGGCGTCGGGGCGAGCGAACTGATGGTCTACCCCTACTGGTGCCTCGAGAAGGGCTACGGCGTCGCCGTCGGTCCCCGGGACGAGACCGAAGCCTGGGCACAGCGGGCCCGCGGCTGGCTCAAGGTGATGCAACTCGACGCCTGGGCGTCGATGGTCGTCTACACCGCCGTCACCGTCGCCTTCTATCTCCTCGGCGCCGCCACCCTCGGCCGGCTCGGCCTCGAGCCGGAGGGGGGGGAGATGGTGCGGACGCTCGGAGCGATGTATGCCCCGGTGTTCGGGCCGGCGATCGGCCCCTGGGCCAACGGGGCCTTTCTGATCGGCGCCTTCGCGGTTCTCTATTCCACGCTCTTCGTCGCCGCGGCGGGCAATGCCCGGATGGTCGTCGACGGGCTGATCCTCGCCGGGCTCCTGCCCGGGGACGCCGCCGCGCGGACGACCTGGAACCGCCGCCTCTCGATCGCCTGGCCCCTGGTGGCGATGGTCTTGGCGCTGCTGATCCGCGAGCCGGTGGCGATGGTCCTCGCCAGCGGTGCCGCACAGGCGGTGATGCTCGCCGCCCTCGGCGTGGCCGTGCTCTGGTTCCGCTGGCGGGCACTCGACCCCCGGCTGCGGCCGGGCCGCGCCTGGGACATCCTCCTCGTGACTTCCTCGGCCGGCTTCATCATCATCGGCCTGTGGACGCTCTGGCAGCGGATCGCGATGCTCCTCGCCACGTCGGCGTAACCCCCCCAGCGACGAAAACGACATGACCGTTGCCATCTACGTCAGCACGATGCGGGCCGACTACCGCCTCGCCAAGGCCCTGATCGCGAGCATCGAGGCCCATCTGCGGTCGCCGCGGATCTACGTGATCCCCGACGACGACTACCCCGACGATGAGATGTTCGGCCATCCGGTGTGGCGTCCGACCGACCCTCGCGTTCTGGAGCTCGACCGCTACTACAAGAAACTCCGAGTGTTCTGGGGCCCGGCGGAGCGGTTCATGCACATGGATGCAGACCAACTCGTTCTCCGCGATCTCCAGCCTTACCTCGATCGAGTGGCTGCCGCCGAGGGGCCGTTCGTGATGGCGAACCGGCCATCGAGCACCTGGAAAAATTTACAGGCGTCAGACGAATCGGCCCGGAAGCAGGCGATCGCGGCAATGACCGGCGACCCCGAGGCACTCGCGGCCTTCGATCCGTCGTTTGACTGGCGCCGGGCCCACCTCCTCAACAGCGGTGAGTTTTCGGCATCCCGGGACGCCATCGATCGCGACACGTTCCTCGCCGTGTTCGCGAAGGCGAGGCAGTTTTATGCCGATCGTGGGCTGGGAAACATGACCGGCTCGAGGATCGGGCCGTTCATGGGGGATCAGGGATTCCTCTCCTACTTCCTCGCCGCCTACGCGCCTGGCACGAGGGTCGAATGGCTCGACGATCTCTACTCCTGGGGAGGCTGCGACGACCTGATCAACTCCAGAAACGATGATCACACCGATCCCCTCAAGTGGGTCGCCATCCACTGGGCCGGGTGTCCACGTCCAGGTCCGATTCCTCTCCCTGGCCGCGCGGTGTGTGCTGCCCAGTGGCGGCGGGAACACCGCCGCTACTGTCGGCTCCGGGGTGATTGGTCGGGATATGTGCAGGACTGCCTCCAGGATGCCGGCGTCCTTGCGTGGCAGGCTGGCAGTCGATTGAAAAGTCGGCTCACCGGATGATCCCCCTCGGGTCGCACGCCTCCAGGCGTGGACGGCCCTCCGCCCATGCCGCGGGGAAAACCGCCCGATGACGACCGACATCACGCCGGCCCCTTCCGCGCCGTTCTCCGCTGACCGGCCCACCGTTCGCATCCGTTTCGTCGGCTTCTGGGACGGCTTCGATCCGCGCGACAACTTCTTCACCCGCCTCCTCGCGCCGGCGTGGCGGCTCGACCACGACAGCCCGCCCGACTTCGTCGTCTACACCGCGGTCGGCAGCCGGAGGAAGGATTTTCTCGCTTACGATTGCACCCGGATCTTCTTCACCGGCGAGAACGTCGGCCCCGACTGGCTCAACTGCGACTGGGCCTTCACGTTCCGCCACGATTCCCATCCCCGGCATCTCCGCCTCCCCCTGTGGGTGCTCTATGCCGACCCCCGGGCGCTCGTAAAGCCGCCGGTCATTGACGTCGAGGGGATCGTGGCAGGGAAGACGAGGTTCTGCGCGTTCGTCGTCTCCAATCCCCTCTGCCGGACCCGCAACGACTTCTTCCACAAGCTGTCGAAATACCGCCCCGTCGACTCCGGCGGGAAGCTGTTCAACAACGTCGGCGGCCGGATCGCCGACAAGCGGGCGTTCCTCGCCGACTGCCGGTTCACGATCGCCTTCGAGAACGAATCCTTCCCCGGCTACACCACCGAGAAGGTGCTCGAGCCGATGCTCGTCAGCTCGATCCCGATCTACTGGGGCGATCCCCTCGTGGGACGCGATTTCGACACCACGAGCTTCCTCTCTGCCCACGATTCGCCGTCGCTCGACGACCTCGTCGAACGGGTCGTGGCGGTCGATCGCGATCCGGCGCTCCTCGCCACCCTCCTGGCCCGCCCCTGGTTTCGGGGCAACGCCGTTCCCCCGTGCGCCAACACCGAGCGGATCCTCGATCGCTTCACGACGATCTTCACGACGCCGATCGATCCCGTCGCCCGGCGACGGAGCGTGGCGCGGTGCCTGCGGCTCCACCGGGTGCCGGCGGCCGTGGCAAGTGTCGGCCACCGCCTCCGGCGGCAGATCAGGAAATGGTCGGCTCGAGGAACCTGAGCTCCCGCGGGAGCGTCACCGGGGCCCGATCGGCACCAGCGGGGGTGCTTGGATGGGGACGGCCGCCGGCTGCTGGGAGGCGGGTTGGAGCGAGGTCGGTTGAAATGGGACGGGCTGAACCGTGGCCGGCTGATATGGGGCGGGCTGATATGGGGCGGGCTGATATGGCGCCGCCTGAACGGCCACCGGCACCTGGTTGGTGGCCTGCGGCTGGGCGCCGAACGGCGTCACGGCCTGCTGGGGGAGGGCGGCGCCGGTCGTCACGGCCACCGGCTGCGGGCGCGAGCGGGCGTTGAGATCCTCGACGAGCTGCTGAACTTCGGGGCGAATCGTCAGGCCGCGCAGTGAGAACACATCACTGGGGGTGACATTGAAGCGCCCATAGAGGAGCGCGTCGGCGTTGTGATCGACGGAGATATCGCTGCCACCGAGGGAGACACCGGCAAACAACCCGCGGCTGCGGGCATAGGAATAGATCTCGGCACCGAGACGGACATCGGTACCGGCGTTGGCACTGCGGCCGACCGGCCCGGCAGCGATCGATGCATCGGCGCCGAGGGTCACCTTCTGGCCATTCAGGATCCCCTGGAGGCTGCGCGGCGTGGCGAACACGAGCACGATGTCAGCCGCCTGGACACCGGCCTGGAAGCCGACACTCCCCCCGCCCATCGTCACCATCACCGGCGGGCTCCAGCTGCGGTCGGGATTGCGGACGCAGAGCACCCCCTTGCCGTAATTGACGCCGAAAATGAAGCCCCCTTTGATCATGTTGGGGAAGATCGCCACCCCCTCGGCAGCCTGGAGCATCGCCGGGGGCACCGATTCCATCTGGAGGGCGAAGAATTGGTCGAGCGCCTGCTTGGCCGAGAGCACCGTCTGCGCTTCCTGATCCCCCGACCCGATCTGCGCCGGCGGGGCGGCGAACGAGAAGGTCGACGGCCCCGCCCCGGGAGCGGCGGCGTAGTTGCTCGGCGTCGTCTGGTAGGTGCCAGCAGGGGGCGCGGCAGGGATCGTCTGGAAAGGCGCCTGCTGGAGTTGCACTGGCTGTGCGGGCTGGCCGAAGGGGGTCAGCTGGGCTCCGGCCGGTGGGGCGAAGAGGAGCATCGCGGCGATCGATCCCAGACCGGCCGGGGCAGCCAGACCAAACCGAAGCGCACCGCGGCGGCAGATCATCGGGACCATGGCGAATCCTTTCGCTCTGGAAATCGTGCTTTTGGGAATCGTGCTTTGGGAATCTTGGGCGAGCGGGGAGGGATCGTAGCGAGATCCCCCCGGCCGGTCGACGCCAGTTTCTCTGTTTCGAAACGCCCCGAGCCCCCGATCCCCGACCGCCGATTGGCAGGCCCGCCTGGCGTCGTGGCGGCATGCCAGGAGCCCCTCTGTCGACCGCTGTCACCGCAGGGAAAGGGGTTTAAAAACCGAGCAAAACTGGCCGGCTCACACGTCGCCCGCAAACACGAAAAGCTCACACTGCGCCGGTTTGGATCTCCTTTTTTTTGTTAACCTGCGGCTAACGCGGGATGTGGGCGTATCGACCCGTCCGGACTTGGGCGGGATGGAAAGCACCTCCGGGTGCGACGCTGGCCGTCTGCTGTTTTCTTCCGCGGAGCTCTCATGCCATCCAACCGCAAGCTCAGCGCCACAAACGTCGCCGCCCTGGCTGTGCTTGGTGTCTCCCTGCTCGGCATCTGGCTCGCCCGTCCGCTCGAATCGCTCCTCGGGATCATTGAAAACGAGGGGGGGACAACCTGGCTGCGTCAACTCTTTTCGACGCTGACGGTGCTCGCTGGTGCCCAACTCGCCAATCGGCTGATCGACGCGGTCATCTGGGACCGTCTCGTCTCGCGAGCCCTCGGCGGCAAGGTGCCGGCGATCCTCAAGACGATGGTGTCGGTGGTCGTTTTCCTGATCGGCATCTCGATCATTGTCGGGGTGGTGTTTGATCAGAGTGTGGCCGGATTCCTCGCCGCGCTCGGTGCCGGCGGTGTGGTTCTCGGCCTCGCCGTCCGGGGGATTTTCTCCGATCTCTTTTCGGGGTTGGCGATCAATTGCGATCGCAACATCGTGCTCGGCGATTGGGTCCAGGTCCCCGCCACCACCCCCCCCCATAACGGGGAAGGTCCGCGAGATCGGCTGGCGATCCTCGATGCTCGAAACGGAAGACGGCACGATCGTCATCATCCCCAACACCACGCTGGCGGAAGGGATCGTGACAAACTATTCCCGTCCCAGCCTGGTCACCCGGTTTCAGTGCACGATCGAGCTCGATCCGCGCGTTCCCTGCGACCGGGCCAAACGCATTCTCCTCGGCGGAGTCCGGTCGCTGGCGGGCACGGCTGGATTCAACGACCGTTCGCCGGTCGTTCTCGTCAACACCACCACCGAGCGGGGCATCGAGTATCTGATCCGCTACTGGATCGAGCCGTGGAATCCTCTCTCCCCCACGACGGCCCGCGATGCGGTGATGACCCGGGTGCTCCAGCACATGGCCGTGGCCGGCTTGGCACCCGCGATCGAGAAGACCGAGGTGTTTTACGAGCGCCTCCCCGAGCGGGAAGATGTCGATGCGAGCACCGAGACGAGGGCTGCCCTGCTCTCGCGCACGGCCCTGTTTGCCTCGCTCGAAGCTTCCGACCGTCTCGCGCTCGCCGGAGACCTCCGCCGGCTCATGCTTCCCGCCAACACCGTCGTCATCGCCCAGGGGGACGAAGGGGAAACCCTCTACGTGATCGCCGAAGGGACGCTCGACGTACTCGTCCGACCAAAGCCGTCCGACGATCCGATCCGTGTCGCTTCCCTTGGCCCCGGGGATTTCTTCGGGGAAATGTCACTCCTCGCCGGTGAGCCCCGCCGTGCCGACGTGCGCACGGCCACCTCGGTGCTGATCTACGAGCTCGACCGGGAAACAGTCGCCCGCCTCATCGATCAGCGCCCCGTGATCGCCGATCGTCTCGCCAGAGCCGTCTCGGAGCGGAAGATTGCCCTCGAATCGATCCAGAGCCAGGCTTCGATTCCCGCCAGGGAAGAAGCGGTTGCCGGGCTCACCGGACAGCTGTCGCGGATGATGCGGCAATTGTTCTCGCGGCAATCCGAGCGGGCCCCGGCCTGACAGAGCGGCGACGGGTGTGAAAGGCTGCTTCCGCGGCACTTTTCGCCGCGGCTTTAAAAGCTACGGAAGTTCGTGGCGTCGGGATCGTCGTCGGGCATGACGATGTGCGGGGCCTGGCGACGGGCTTCGACGGCGGCCCGGGAGGGCAGAGCCTGGCGGGCCAGGGCCCGCTGCGCAGCCGGCCGACTGATCCGCGCCGGCCGGTAGGAGCCGGCGGCGTTGCCATCCGACCGCGACGTGCTGGCGATCAGCGAATGCAGTTGCTCGACGTTCTCCTGGAGCAGCTGGGCCTGGTTGGTCAGCTCCTCGGCGGCGCTCGAGCTCTGCTCGGCGCTGGCGGCATTCCCCTGCGTCACCTTGTCCATCTGCGTCATCGCCACCCCCACCTGGCGGATCCCCTGGGACTGCTCCCGGGCGGCGGAGGCGATCTCGGCGACGAGGACATCGGCGGCAGCCACCCGCTCGACGATCTGCTCGAGCGATTCGCCGACATTGCTGCAGCTCCGCGAGCCGCGCTGGCTGTTGGCGATCGCCGCCTCGATCTTGTCGGCGGTCTCCTTGGCGGCCGCCGCGGAGCGCTGGGCGAGCGAGCGGACCTCGTCGGCGACGACGGCAAAGCCCGCTCCGGCCTCGCCGGCCCGCGCCGCCTCGACAGCGGCGTTGAGGGCGAGGATGTTGGTCTGGAAGGCGATCTCGTCGATGTTCTTCACGATCTTGGCGATGTCGAGGCTCGAGACCTCGATCGACTTCATCGCCAGCTTCATCTCCTCCATCGTCTGCTTTCCCACTTCGGCCGCACCGCGGGCCTGTCCGGCAAACTCCTTCGCCTTCGAGGCATTCTCGGCCGTCGCCCGGATCATCGCCGAGATCTCTTCGAGCGAGGCGCTCGCCTCGGTCACCGAGGCGCTCTGCTCGCTCGTGCTCGCGGCCAGCGAGCGGCTGGCGCTCGAGAGTTGGCCAGCGCTCGAGGCCGTTTGATCGGCCCCTTCCTGGAGCGAGTCGGAGATCCCGGCGAGGGCCCGGTTTGTCTTGTCGATGCCCGCCTGGATCGCGGCATCGATCGAATCGAGCGCGGCCTGGGTCGAGCGGACGGTGCTCCAGCCGACAGCGAGGCCGAGGAGCGTCGCCAGAAGGAGGGCCGGCACGATCGTCCACAGCGACCGGCTCACTTTGGCGCCGGCGGTTTCGGCCTCTTTTTGCCCGAGCTTGATATTGTAGACGATGTCTTTGTTGAAGGCTTCAACGCTCGGCTCCACAGCCGGATCGACCTCTTCCTTGAGGCAGGCGATCGCGTCCTCGGTCTTCTGGGCCCGGGCACAACCGAGCGCCTTGTCGGCGGCAGCGAAGTAGATCTTGCGGGCGGCCAGGGCATTCTCGAACAGCTGCTCGTCCGTGTCATCGGAGACCAGCTCCTTATACTCCCCGCAGAGCCTGTCCCCATCCTGCCGCGCCGTGCGGAAAATCGAATCGTCCGCCCCAGCGGCGCGGCCATCGACCATCCCCTCGAGCCCCCGCCGCAGCGCTCGATCGGCCGCGGCATTTTTCTGGATGATGTCGTTGAGCGCGACGACCGAGGGGATCGAGTTCGTTGCCAGCGTGTTGACGTTTTGGTTGATGGCGAAAATCTGCGCGATCGCCCACAGGCCGAGAAGGAGCGACAGGGTAATGATGCCGAGAAACCCGAATCCGATCCGCTGCGGAGTGGACGTGGCCGTGGACGCGCTCATGGACAGAACACCTGCGTAGGGCTGGAAAGAGGCAGCGAATGGCCAGACGAGAGGAGGCCGATCACGATGGGCTTGGATCGTGGCGACCGTGGCTCTGACGGGGCGAGCCGCCGGCCGAGGACCCGCAGCGTCAAACAACCACCCTTCACCGGCAGACCGTCATAGTCACGAGATCTCCCTCGAACGCTACATCCGATTCGGCGCCGGGGCAAACCTCGCGGCTGCGATCATCCGGTGCGACCCCCGCGGCGACGCTGCGCCCCCATTCGGCGCTGCCCATTCGTCCCACTGAATGCCCATTCGTCCCTCAAACTGCCCGTTTCGTCCCACCGCCTGGCCGTTTCGTCCCAGATGGCTTTCCGTCGCAGGAAAACGGCCTGCGGCCGGTTGCGTGACCACTTTTTCGGAAGTAGGGTCTGAATGGGATCGGAAGACTCTAGCGGCTCTTGGCGGGGGCCGGCGCGAGGTGATCAGGCGTTTCGCAGGCATGCTCTCGTGGCCTGCTGAATGAAGGGCCAGCGTTCCGATTCTGACGTCCTTCCCTCTGCTTCCCTCCATGCCTCTCTTTTTTCCGGCCCTCGGCAGTGCGGGAACGCCCAGCCACCACAACGACGAATCGGCCCCATGTCCACAGAGCGATTCGAAATCATCAGCAAGGCGAAGAAGGTCATCCAGCAGATTGGCTTGGAGCTCGCCTTCGTCGATTCCGTGAAGGAAAACGGGATCGACGGGATCAACGAGCTCGTCCGGCAGTTGGAGGCGATCCTCGGTGGAGAGGAGCCGGAGCAGATTCGCGCCGGCATGGATGCGGTACGGCAGTGGATCGACGAGCGGGTCGCCATCGACAACAAGCTCTCTTCGGTCTGCATCGCCAGGCTCGGCGACTGGCAGCCGTGGATCGACGCGGCGGTGATGTCGTGGGAATACCAACTCTCCTATCCCACCTTCCCCGAAGGCTGGAAAACCCCGGAAGGCCCCCCCCCGGCTGCCGATGGGGACGGCGCCGCCGCTGTGGCCCCGGGTGGCCAATCTTCACAGGCAGCCCCCGCACCACGGCCGGCAGCACGGACCGTGGAGCTTCTCCCCGAGCAGACGGTCGATATCGTCCCGCCTGATTCCGATCCGGAAATGCTCCAGCTGTTCTGCGCCGAAGCCCAGGATCTCCTCCAGGACATCGAGCAAGGTGTGCTCGTCCTGGAGGTCAATCCGACCGACTCCTCCTCCCTCGACTCGCTCTTCCGGGCGTTCCACACGTTCAAGGGAAACGTCGGGGTGATGAAGCTCCTCGTTCTCCAGCAGCTCGCCCATGAGCTGGAATCGATGCTCGATGCCGCCCGGCGGGGGAAGTACCAGCTTGGAAGCGATTCGATCACGGTCATTCTCGCCGGCTCCGATATCCTCAAGCGGTTCGTGACCGAGCTCTCCAACCAGATCGCCGGAGTCGATGCCGGGAGAACGATCGACCTGCCGATCCCGCAGCTGATCCATGATGTTCATTCCCTCCTCGCCGGGGGTTCGCCGGCTCCAACTGCCCTCCCTCCGGCAGCCGTGAAGCCGGTGCCGGCCGCGCTCCACGCGCCGGCCGCTCCGCAGACGCCGGCCGAGCCTCACGCGCCGGCCGCGCCCGCGGCGTCGCCAGCGGCGGTCGCGGCCGCCGTTGAAGCCGAGTTTGCCGCCATTTTTGCCGCCCCCACTCCGTCCCGCGAAGCCGAGCCCACCCGCAGCGAACCGGCCTCGGCAGCGCCAGCGGCCGTCGTTGCCGCGCCGGTGGCGAAGAAACAAGCCACCAGTCAGCAGTCCGCGGCGCCGGTCGTCGGGTCGGGCATCGTCCGCGTCGACACCGTCAAGCTCGACGGCCTCATCGATCTTGTCGGTGAGCTGGTCATCGCGCAATCGATGGTTGTGCAGAATCCCGAGCTCAAGGCGATCACCAGCGCCCACCTCTCCCGCTGCCTCGGCCAGCTCCGCGGCATCACCTCCGATCTCCAGCGGACGGCGATGTCGCTGCGAATGGTGCCGATCCGCAACACCTTCCAGAAGATGTCGCGGCTCGTCCGCGATCTCGCCCTCCAGCAGGGGAAGGACATCGTTCTCTCGCTCGAAGGGGAAGACACCGAGCTCGACCGCAACATCGTCGAGGAATTGAGCGACCCGCTCGTCCACATGATCCGCAACTCCGCCGACCACGGCATCGAGATGCCCGATGTGCGCGTCGCCGCGGGCAAGCCGCCGGCCGGCACGATCACGCTTCGCGCTTTCCACCAGGGGGGCTTCATCGTCATCCAGATCGAGGACGACGGCCGCGGCTTGAACGCGGCGAAGATCCGCAAGAAAGCGATCGAGCGCGGGATCATCAGGGCGGATGAAAATCTCGACGAGCGCGAGGTCTTCGACCTCATCTTCGCCGCCGGCTTCTCCACTGCCGAGAAGGTCACCGATCTCTCCGGGCGCGGCGTCGGGATGGATGTTGTCCGCCGCAACATCGAGAAAATGCGTGGCAAGATCGAGATCAGCTCGATCGAGGGGGAGGGGACGACGTTCACGCTCTATGTGCCGCTGACGCTGGCGATCATCGAGGGATTGCTCGTCGGCATCGGCGAGGAGCGCTACGTGATCCCGACCCTCTCGGTGCGCGAGTCGTTCCGGCCGCTCCCCGGCATGGTGACGCAAGTGCAGGGGCGGGGGGAGGTGGTCAGCGTCCGCGGTCGTCTGACGCCGATCCTCCGGCTCGGCCGCCACCTCAACACGCCGCACACCGCCCTCGATCCCACGCAGGGCATCATCGTCGTCGTCGAGGCAGGGCAGGACTCACGCTGCCTCCTCGTCGATCAGCTCATCGGCAAGCAGGAAGTGGTGATCAAGAGCCTCGGCGAAATGTTTCGCCACCAAACGGAGTTTGCCGGGGCCGCGATCCTCGGTGATGGCCGGGTCGGCCTGATCCTCGACATCAACGCCCTGGTGAAGCTCAAGTCCCGCAACGGCGAGGCGGCCTGATCGCTTCGTCGCCCCAATTCTTCCCCCCGTTCCCAGCCCATTCGTCAGCCCGCCGGAATCGATCCATGACAGCCCATCCCTCCACGCACCACAGCTCCCATCAGGGAACGACCGGCGCCCTGCCGGGCAAATACCTCACCTTCACGCTGAGCAAGGAGTCGTACGGGATTCCGGTGCTCAAAGTGCGCGAGATCATCCGCCTCTGCCCGATCACGCCGGTGGCCAACATGCCGGAGCATGTCAAAGGGGTGATCAACCTCCGCGGCAAGGTGATCCCGCTGGTCGATCTGCGATCGAAGTTCTGCCTGCCGATCTCTGCCGACACCGAGCGCAACTGCATCGTCGTCACGCAGATCGCCGCGGCCGCCGGCGGCACGCGGCTCTACGGCGTGATCGTCGACGGCGTCGAGGAGGTGGCCAATTTCACCGTCGCCGACATCGAGCCGACGCCCGATTTCGGCGGCGCCATCGACTCGATGTTCATCACCGGAATGGCCAAATCGGGCACCGGCGTCAAGACACTCATCGACCTCGACAAGATCTCCGCCTTCGATGGCACGATCGCCATCCAGGCCCTCGGACTCCCCTCCTCTTCCCACGCCTCCTGATCAACGGACTTCATTCCCATGAGCACTTGGACCATTCCGCGCCGGATCTCGTTCGGCTTCATCACCCTCGTCCTCCTCTCGCTCATCCTCGGGCTCGTCGGCCTGTGGCGGGTGCGTGACATCAATACGAACGTCTTCAATCTGGCGACCAACTCGGTGCCGTCGGTGGTGACGCTCAACAAGATCATCCAGTTCAACAACGAATCGGCCCGGCAGGTGCGCAAAGCCGTCGACTTCGCCACCGACGACAAGGCCGTCGCTGCCGCCGAAGCAGCCTTCGGCACCAATCGCAAGTCGGCCGACGATGAGATGAAGGGTTACGAGAAGCTCTTCTCCGACAAGAGAGACGAGGAGCTCTTTAGGACCGCCGAGAAGGCGCGGACGGCGTTCCTGAGCGCCGCCGACCGGGCCCTCGGCCTGATCCGATCGAGGGGCGAGAAGAGCGAACTGGAGGCGCAAAATATTATGCGCACCGAGGTCGACTCGACCCTCGAGCAGACGACAAAGGGCTTCAACGACGACATCGACTACAACATCAAGCTCGCCGAGGATGAAGCGAAGTTTGCCGCGGGCAAGGTCACCTCGAGCTTCTGGATCATCCTTCCCCTCCTGATCTCGGCCGGCAGCATCGGCGCCCTGATCGGCTGGGCCATCATCCGCGCCGTCAGCGGCGCCTTGGGCTCGATCTCCGATTCACTCGAGGAAGGGGCGACGCAAACTGCCTCCGCCTCCGGCCAGCTCTCGTCGGCCAGCCAGTCGCTCGCCGAGGGATGCAACGAGCAGGGCTCGAGCGTCGCCGAGACCAGCGCCGCCCTGGAGGAGATGTCGGTGATGATCCGCAACACTGCCGACAACGCCGAGAAGGCGAAGGTCTTCGCCAACCAGGCCCGGGTCGCCGCCCAGTCGGGGGCCCAGACGATGGTCGACATGAACACCGCCATGCACGCCATCGAGGCTTCGAGTGCCGAGGTGGCGAAGATCGTCAAGAACATCGACGAGATCGCCTTCCAGACCAACATCCTCGCCCTCAACGCCGCCGTCGAGGCAGCGAGAGCCGGCGAGGCCGGAGCGGGCTTTGCTGTCGTCGCCGACGAGGTTCGCTCGCTCGCCCAGCGCTCTGCCGCCGCCGCCAAGGAAACAGCCGAGAAGATCGAGGCGGCGATCGCCAATAGCCGGCGCGGCTCGGTGAGCTGCGGCAAGGTGGGGGAATCGCTCGACGAGATCGTCCAGAAGGTGGCCGCCGCCGATGCGCTGGTGGCCGAGATCTCGACGGCTGCCAAGGAGCAGTCGCAGGGGATCCAGCAGGTCGGCACGGCGATGACGCAGCTCGACAAGGTGACCCAGGGCAACGCCACCAACGCCCAGCAGAGTGCCTCGGCCGCCGAGCAGCTCAACAGCCAAGCCCACACGATGCAGGATACGGTCGCCTACCTCCGCTCGCTCGTCACCGGCAACACGCAGCAGGCCCGGTTTGGCGGGGGACGGGGCCCGCAGATGCGATCGACCCAGCGGACGGTCGATGCGCCCCAGGCCCGCAAGCTCCGCCCCGCGATCCGGTCGGGGGCGCCGATCCGCGGCCTGCCCGATGCTGGCAAGTCGGGGGGGATGCAGATCCCGATGCCGGGGGATGGCGATCAGGAAGACCGCAACTTCACGAAGTTTTGAGCCGAGTGCGGAGCGACGGAGCAAACCCGTGATCGTCCGAGGGGCGTATGATTGATCGAAGCCCCCGGACCTGTGATCAGGGACCTGTGGTCATGGATCTGCGGTCAGGGCACCGCGGCCTGTCGGCCGCGGGGGATAAAGAATGGAGTCCCCTGTTCGGCGGATCCCCCGGGATTCCGCCTGCCGCCGCCATGCTGTTCCCCTCTGAAGCCCCGCTCACATCCCAGGCCTACGACTTCCTGGCCAACCTCGTCTACGAGCGCAGCCGGATCAGGCTCGGGCCAGACCGGCAGACGCTCGTGGCCGGAAGGCTGCGGCAGCGGCTTCAGGCCCTGCGGATCGACGACTATGACAACTACTGCGCGCTCCTGAAGTCCCCGCAGGGGGCAGACGAGGTCGATGCCCTCATCGATCTGATCTCCACCAACCACACCCACTTTTTCCGCGAATCGTCGCACTTCGATCTCCTCACCCGGCAACTCCTCCCCCGGCTGGCGGAGAAGTCGATCGCAGGGATGCGGCCGCTGCGGTTTTGGTGCGCCGCCTGCTCGTCGGGGGAAGAGGTCTATTCCCTGGCGATCGTGTTGGCGGAGTTTTTCCGGCTCCGGCCTGCGGTGCAGTGGCACATCGAAGCCTCCGACATCTCGCAGCGAATGCTCGAGCGCTGCCAGCAGGCGATCTACGATGCCGACAAGGTGAGCGTGCCGCAGCCGGAATGGCTGGAGCGCTATTTCCTCCGCGGCATCGGCGACCGCGACGGATACTACCGTGTCAAGAACGAACTGCGGCGCCAGGTGACCGTCCGCTACGTGAACCTGTTCCAGGATGTCTATCCCGTTCCGCGCGGCCTGGATGTGATCTTCTGCCGGAATGTCATGATCTACTTCGATGTCCCCTCGCGCAACACGCTGATCGAGAGGTTGACCGATCAGCTCGCCCCGGGGGGATTCCTGTTCGTCGGCCATTCGGAGAGCCTCATCGGCCTCCGGCACGGTCTCCGCACGATCGCCCCGAGCGTTTACATGCGCCCCGAATGACGAGCCCCCGGCCCGCGCGAGGGCCCCGCTTCCCGCCAGGTGTCCCATGAGCGTGCTGTCGACCCACAAGAAACTCCGCGTGCTCGTCGTCGACGATTCGGCACTCGTGCGGAAGACGATTACCGATTGCCTCAACCTCGACCCGGGGATCGAGGTGGTGGGATCGGCCTGCGATCCCTACGTGGCCCGCGAGAAGATCATGCGGCTCTCCCCCGACGTGATCACGCTCGACCTCGAGATGCCGCGGATGGATGGGCTGACGTTCCTGCGGATCCTCATGCAGCACCATCCGATGCCGGTGGTGGTGGTCAGCTCCCTGGCCCAGGCCGGCTCGCAGGTGGCCCTCGATGCTCTCGAGGCCGGCGCCGTCGACGTCCTCGCCAAGCCCAATGGCACGATGTCGGTCGGGGCCCTGGCCGGGCAACTGGCCCACCACGTCAAGGCGGCGGCCGCGTCGGTGCGATTCCGCGGCACGCGGGCCCGGGCCGACCGGGCCGCGACGAGCTCGGCCGCGGCGGTCGTCAAGTCAGCGGTGGCCACCGAGCCGTCGGAGGCCGGGGCGAAGCCCTCTCCCTACACCGGCCGCGTCGACAACCGCCAGCTGATCGTCATCGGGGCCTCGACCGGCGGCGTGGAAGCGCTGCGGAGCGTGCTCCCCAATCTTCCCGAAGGCCTGCCGCCGATCGCGGTCGTGCAACACATCTCCCCCTACTTCTCCAAGGCCGTCGCCGAGCGACTCGATTCCCTCTGCCCGATGCGCGTCGTCGAGGCGGAGGACGGCATGATCCTCGCACGCGGCACCTGCGTCGTGGCCCCCGGCGACTTCCACCTTGCCCTCACCTGGCAGGGGGAGGGCTACCGGGCAAGGCTCCTGCAGACCCCGCCGGTGCATCATTGCCGGCCGAGTGTCGATGTCCTCTTCCGCTCCGTCGCCGAGGCGGGGGGGAAGCATGTCGTCGCGGCGCTGCTGACAGGGATGGGAAGCGACGGCGCGATGGGGATGCAGGCGATCCGCAAGGCGGGGGGGAGAACAATCGCCGAGCACGAAAAGACCTGCGTCGTCTACGGCATGCCGCGGGCGGCGATCGAGCTCGGCGTCGTTGACCTCGTCCTCCCGCTGCCGCAGATCGCCGGGGCAATCGTCGATGGCGTAGCCCGCAAGCCCTTGGCCGCGGTCTGAACGGCCCAGCGGAAAAGGTCTCCCGTGACCGGGCGGGAATCGAATTCAGCCCGCCGAAATGGGGCCGTTGAGGAAGAACGTCTTCACCGCGCCGAGCCCTTTGCACTCGACGAATCCCCGGTCCTCGAGGAGGAATCGCCCCTGGAGCTGCTCCGCCGTCTGCTCGGAGAGGTGGATCCGGCCGGGCTGGCCCGACGACTCCATCCGGCTGGCGACATTGACGGTGTCGCCCCACAGGTCGTAGGTGAACTTGATCTTCCCGATCACCCCCGCCACGACCGGCCCGGTGTGGATCCCCACCCGCATCTGGAGCTCCGTGCCGTTGGCGCGATTGATCCCTTCGAGGGCGGCGATCATCTCGAGCGCGCACTCGGCCACGGCGGCGGCATGGTCGTCGCGCTGGAGTGGGATCCCGCCGACGAGCATGTAGCAGTCGCCGATCGTCTTGATCTTTTCGACCCCATGCTCCTCGACGATATGGTCGAAGGCGGTGAAGATCCCGTTGAGCATCGAGACGAGATCGGCCGGGCTCGTCTTCCGCGACAGCGCGGTGAACCCGCACAGGTCGGCGAACATCACCGTGACGGTGGCGTGCCCGTTGGCGATCGATTTCTCTCCCCCCTTCAGCCGCCCGGCGATGGCCGACGGGAGGATGTTGAGGAGGAGCCGCTCCGACTTCTCCCGCTCCCGCTCCACGAGCTCCTTCTCGGCCTGGAGTTGGAGGAGCCGGAGCCGCTCCAGATCGCGGAGCCGCTTCTTTTCCAGCGACGTCGAGACTCGGGCCCGCAGCAGCGTGAGATTCGGCGGCTTGGTGAGATAGTCTTCGGCACCGGCCTCGATGCACTGCACCGCCATGTCGATCTGGTCAGCCCCGGAGATGACGATCACCGGCAGCCCTTTGAGATCGGGAGCGAGGTTCATCGCCGCCAACACCTGGAGCCCCGTCATCACCGGCATCTCCATGTCGAGGAGCACCAGATCGAAAGGGGCGGCCTGCATCTTCGCCACGGCATCCCCGCCGTCGACCGCCTCGACGACATTTTCAAAGCCGATCTCGCCGAGGGCCTTCTTGAGGATGGCACGCATCGTCCGGCTGTCATCGACGAGGAGCACCTGGGCCTTTGCGAGCCAACGATCAGCGGATACAGGCTCGGCGATCTCCGTCCCATGGTCTTCGCTCAACGCGTGGTCTCCGCAGACTGGTTGAAAGGAGCGGTCGTGGGCTCGTCAGACCGAACGGTCGCGCGACTCGCCGAGCAATTGGTCGTGAGCCTCGCGGATCAGGGCTTCGGTCTCGTCCCAGCCGATGCAGCCGTCGGTGATCGAGACGCCATAGGTGAGCTTGGAGCGATCGGCCTGGGCGGGCTGGCTGCCGGGCTGGAGATTGCTCTCGAGCATCATGCCGACGATCGAGCGGTCGCCGGCGACCCGCTGGGCGAGGACGTCGCGCCACACGATCGATTGGCGGCGGTGATCCTTGCCAGAATTGGCATGGCTACAGTCGACGATCACCCGGGGCGGAAGGCCGGCCGACTCCAGCCGCGTGCGCGCCTCATGGAGGATCTCGGGGGCGTAGTTCGAGCCGCTCCGGCCGCCGCGGAGCATGAGCACCCCCCAGGGATTGCCGGTGGTCGAGACGACGCACGTCCCCCCGTCGTTGTCGATCCCCAGAAAGCTGTGTGGCGCACGGGCCGACTGCATGGCGTCGACGGCCGCCTGGAGGGAGCCGTCGGTGGAGTTCTTGAAGCCCACCGGCATCGACAGGCCGCTGGCCATCTGCCGGTGGGTGGGCGATTCGGTGGTCCGGGCGCCGATCGCCCCCAGCACGATCGTGTCGGCGATGTACTGCGGCGTAATCGGCTCGAGAAACTCCGTCGCCGTCGGCAGCCCCATCCGGGCGATCTCGATAAGGAGCCCGCGGGCGATCCGCAGGCCGGTGCCGACATCGAAGCTGTCGTCGATGTGCGGATCGTTGATCAGCCCCTTCCAGCCGACCGTCGTGCGCGGCTTCTCGAAATAAACCCGCATCACGACGAGCATTCGCGTGGAGACCCGATCGGCCAGGTCCCGCAACCGCAGGGCATACTCGCGGGCGGCGTCGAGGTCGTGGATCGAGCAGGGGCCGACAACCGCGAGGAGTCGCGGATCCTCCCCCGCCAACACCCGCTCCACGGCGCGACGACCGTCGAGGATCGTGGCGGTGGCGGCGGCGTCAAGCGGCAACAGGGCCATCAGCCGGGCGGGGGGGACGAGCGCATCCAGACTGCGGATCCGCAGGTTGGACGTCGGTGCGGCGCTGGAGCCGGCGGAGGGAGCGGGAGCCGCAACGGAGCGGGCCGTGGTGTCGACTGGATTCATCCTTCTACTCTACACCATGCCCGGCGGCTGATCCCCCCGCGCCGGCAGCGCCAGCAAAAACACCGCCTTTCCCGGGGCAGCCGCCCGCCGCCGGGGGGCCGGCCCGGCCCGGATTCCGCCCGGCCCTGCCGCGGCGAAAAACCGCGACAGCCCCTCACGCCCCAGGTCACTTTTCGTGTATTTTTGAAGGGCTCGATTTCCGTCGTACGCTCCCTCCTGATCGACCGCACCACCGAAGGACTTCCGCCATGGCTACCGCTTCACGCCCCCGCACGACCGACACCGTGATGTCCGGTGCCGACGTGGTGGTCGAGTCGCTCATCGCCCACGGCGTCGATGTGATCTTCGCCTATCCAGGGGGGGCGAGCATGCCCCTCCACCAGTCGCTCACCCGCTACGCCGACCAGATCCGCACGATCCTCCCCCGCCACGAGCAGGGGGGGGCATTCGCGGCCCAGGGATATGCCCGTACGACCGGGCGGATCGGCGTCTGCATGGGCACCAGCGGCCCTGGGGCGCTCAACCTCGTCACGGCGATCGCCGACGCGAAGCTCGACAGCATCCCGCTGCTGGTGCTGACAGGCCAGGTCGGCACGAGCGTCATCGGCACCGATGCTTTTCAAGAAACGCCGATGGTGGAGGTTTGCCGCGGGATCACGAAGCACCATTACCTCGTCACCGATCCGGCCGACATTGCCCGCGTGATGCGCGAGGCCTTCCACATCGCCACCACCGGGCGCCCCGGCCCGGTGCTCGTCGATCTTCCCAAGAACATCCAGGTCGCGCAACTCGTCCCCGACTTTTCCGCGCCGATGAATCTCCCCGGCTACCGTCCGGAGGTCCGCCGGGCCCATCCCGAGCAGATCGCCCAGGTGGCCGCGGCGATCAGGCGGGCCAAGCGTCCGGTGATCTACGCCGGCGGCGGGGTGATCTCCGCCGGTGCCTCCGAGGAGCTCCGCGAGCTCGCCCGACGGACCGGGATCCCGGTGACGATGACCCTCATGGGGCTCGGGGCCTACCCGGCAGACGCCCCGCTGTCGCTCGACATGCTCGGCATGCACGGCAGCGTCTACGCCAACTACGCCGTCGACGAGGCCGATCTCCTTCTCGCCCTCGGCGTCCGCTTCGACGATCGGGTGACGGGAAAGGTGTCGGCCTTCGCCGAGCATGGCTTCATCGTCCACATCGATGTCGATCCGTCCGAGCTCAACAAGAACAAGGTCGTCCACATCCCGATCGTCGCCGACGTCAAAGAGGCCCTTGGCCAGCTCAACAAGATCGTCGAGGCCCCCACCGCCGATCTCGGGCCGTGGCACGAACGGATCGCGGAATGGAAGCGGGAAGACCCGTTTTCCTACGACACAACCTATCCCGGCATTCTCGCCCAGGAGGCGATCGCGGAGCTGTCGCGGCTGACGGCCAAGCGCGACACGATCATCACCGTCGGGGTGGGCCAGCACCAGATGTGGGCCGCGCAGTTCTACCAATTCCGCCGGCCGCGGACGTGGGTCTCGTCGAGCGGTCTGGGGACGATGGGCTTCGGCCTGCCGGCGGCGATGGGGGCCAAAGTGGCCCATCCGGAAGCGCTCGTCGTCGACATCGATGGCGACGGGAGCATCCTCATGAACATCCAGGAACTGGCCACCTGCACCTGCGAAGGTATCCCCGTCAAGGTGCTCCTCCTCAACAATCAGCACCTCGGCATGGTCGTGCAGTGGGAAGATCGGTTTTTCAAGGGGAATCGGGCCCACACCTACCTCGGGCCGATCAGCAATCCCGAGGCGGCCGGGAAGGGAGATGGCATCTCGCCGCAGAGCCGTTATCCCGATTTCGTGATGATCGCCCGCGGCTTCGGCTGGCAGGCCGAGACGGTGTCGGAGAAGCAGGATCTCGAAGGGGCGCTGCTGCGGCTCATCGACGCCCCCGGCCCGGCGATCCTCGACGTCCAGGTTCCCTACCAGGAACAGGTGCTCCCCATGATCCCGTCGGGGATGACCGTCCGCGATCTCATCAAGCGCTGAAAGGGTGCTGATCGAGCGTTGGCGGGCGACGGGGTCGCTCTCGCCCCGGTGAGGGCAAAGGATGGATCCATTGCCGTAGCATCGCCCTGCCGCCACCAGGATGCTACGATCAACGGCGATGGGAAAGGTACGGGGGTGATCCCGTCATCAAAGGGCACGCGAAGGTCTGTCGGAGCTGCCGTTGCGTGGGCCTGTGCCCGCCTGACGGGAACCGTCGCGGTTTCCCCACCGTGATCCGTCGGATCGGGCTTTCTTCCCGCGGATTTGCTGTTTTTTCACCGCTGGTCCGTTGTTTCCATTCGTCCGTTCATCCATTCGTTTCCAGGAGTCAACCCATGCACGCCATCCCCAACGGCAGCCGACGGGCGTTCACGCTCGTCGAACTGCTCGTTGTCATCGCCATCATCGGCACCCTTGTCGGCCTCCTCCTTCCGGCCGTGCAGGCCGCCCGACAGGCTGCCCGTCGCAGTCAGAGTCTCAACAACCTCAAGCAGCTCGGTCTGGGGATGCACAACCTCTCCGACGCCAACAAGGGCTATCTCCCTCCGGCCTACATCGAGCACTGGCTCAACCCCTCCGATCCCGGCCACATGTACAAGGGCCCGTACGCGCCCAAGATGACCGGCACCGGGCTGTACTTCGTTCTGCCGTTCATCGAGCAGCAGGGGATCTACAACATGGGGAAGGTGAACTACGACGCCAACGGCGAATCGAACCAAAACCACGCCTACGACGTCTATGGCGGTGACGGCAAGGCCCGCAACTGGAGCAACAGCCCCTTCCAGCAGAAGGTGCCGGCGTTCGTCAATCCGCTCGATGCCACCTCCTCGCAGACCACCTGGGGCTGGGGATCGACCGGCTACGCGATGAACTTCCAGGTCTTCGGAGCTCCCAAACACCCGTGGGGCTACTGGTGGCCGCTGATGGGCACCACCCAACTCGCCCAGATCCCCGACGGCACCACGAAGACGATCCTCATGGCCGAAGCGCGGGCCGGCTGCCAGGGGGGCAACGACGGCGCCAGCGGCAAGCTCTGGGGCCACGGCCAATGGAATCCTGACTGGTTGCCGCTGATCGGCGCCACCGGCCAGAACTTCACCAACTACGGCCCCTATAACGCGTCGAGCAACGCCTGGCTGCCGCCGCAGATGAATCCGACCGACCAGACCTGCGTTCCCTACCGGGCCACCGCCTTCGGCACCACCTGCCAGGTGACCATGGCCGATGCGAGCACGCGATCGATCGATGCCAACATCGACCAGACCGCGTGGATGTACCTCCTCCAGAAGGACGACGGCCAGAACCCCGCCGGCGACTGGTGAGCCTGAAAGGTCTGCGGGAATCCCGCCCGGTCCGCCCCTCCGTGGCGGGCCGGGCGGGCCCCGACCGGCCTTGGTCACGCGCCCCCCCCCTTGTTTTCCCCACCGCCCGTTTTTCGCAACGCCCGTTTTTCAGGTTGCCGGTCGCCGTGCGGCGGCCGGTTGAGTTTTCTCGCCTCCGAGGATCATCCCGTGCCCCTGGCTCTTCCTTCCCGCCGTGCCGTTCTTGCTGCCATCGTGTGCGCCTCCGTGGGAGGATGCAGCGGGAGCGGGGCGCCCCCTTCGGGCGCGGTGACGGGTAAGGTGACGATCGACGGCCAGCCTGTCACCGGTGGATCGATCCGCTTCCATCCCGTCACCGCCGACACCAAGTCGCATCCGTCAGGGGGGGTGATCGGAGCCGACGGCAGCTACAGCGTGCCCGATGCCCCACTCGGGGCGTGCACCGTGACGATCGACACCGGCGCCACGAAGGGCGCCGCCACGAAGAACGCCGCGGCGATCGGACCGAGTGCCGATGTCATGAAGAAGATGCAGGGACCACCGGCCGGCATGCCGGCGATGGGTGGGGGGAACGGCGCCGGGTTTGTCAGTGGCACCAAGCCCGTCCCGATCGAGGCCTCCTACGCCTCCCCCGCGACCACGCCGCTAAAGGCAGACGTGAAGCGCGGGGCCAACACGTTCAATTTCGAGGTCAAGTGACAAGGCTCCCTGGGGCCTCGGTCGGCAGGCCGGCCAGCGTTCACTTGCTGCCAAAGGGATCGTTGTCGTCGGCCGGCTTCGCCGGAGCCCCTTCGGTCTCCCCGGCCGGCAGCCCGGCTTCCTCCGCTTCGTCGCCGGGGCGGAGGGCAGACAGCGCTTCGAGGATGACGTCGTCGGTCCGCTTCTCGTCGAGCTCCAAGCCGTATTTCCGATAGAGCTCGGCGTAGGCCTGACTGGCGGCCTTGTCATCCCCGGAGAGGAGGGCGGCCACGCCGGCCTTGCCATCCTCCGTGAGGAGTGCGTCGGCGAGCGTCACCAGCCGCCACGCCGTGCGGCGGAGCGATTGATCGGGGACGAGTTGCGGCACGGCCACGCCCCCTCCTCCCATGCCTGGCATCCCCATCCCCGGCCGCATCGACATCATCCCCCCGCCACCGCCACCGCCAGTCCCGCCACCCCCCATCTGCTGCTCGTAGCGGCGGTCCCGCAGAATCCCCTCGTCGACCTCGAGGACAGCGATCGCCAGTTCCGTGACGCCGTTGGTCGTCTCCACCGCCTGAATCTCCGACTTCGGGGTGACCGTCGCGCCGAGGGCGGAGGCGGCCCGCACGCGGACATCGAGCGACCGGCTTTTGTCGTTCATCACCCCGGCGAGCGTTGCCGCCAACTCCTTCGGAGACGACTTCACGACCGCAGTGAGAATCGAGAGCGCCCGCGACGCGAGCCAGTCGGAGACGAGCGGCTGATCGGCCGAGGGCTTCTCCGCGACGATCGCCAGGATCGCCGGTCGGGCCCCCTTTATGAAATCGGTCAACCGGTCGCCCCCCGTGCGCTTGGCGACGTCGGCATGGCGAACGAGACCGGCCATCGCGGCCACACGGACACTCGGGTCGATCGTGGCGTCGCCGGCCACGGCCGCAAGCTGAGTGACAGCGGCCGGCCAGACGGTGCCATCCTTGTTGTCCTTGGCCCGCAGTTCGCTCACGAGGAGCATCGCGTTGACGCGGGCGGCGGTCGAGGCCTCGGGATTCCTCGCGATGGCGACGGCGGCATCGGCGACCGCCTTGGAGGCGTCGTCGAAGGCCCGATCGTCGGTGATCCCGACGACGAGGATCTCGCGCATCTTCCGCCGCACCCGGTCGATGATCGGGCGATTGGCGTCGTTGGCCAGCTGGGGCATCGCCTTTTTGGTCACGAAGTCGCGGGCGGCCGCCTCAAAGCCACCCCCCGTTTTGAGAGGTTCACGGTAGCCCTTCTCGGCATCCTGTTCGATCTTCGTCCAAGCGGCATTCCGCCCCGCATCGCCGGCCGGCTTCGTTCCTTCGTCGGCCCCATCCTGGGCCGTATCGTCCCCCGGCTCCTGGGCCGGGAGTGGCCACCCCGTCACGGCGACCAGGCCGGTCAGACAGAAGACCGCAGTCCACTGCGGGCCACCGGCACGGGCGAACGATCTCGAGGGGCGGAACATGGCAACTCTCCTCCGGGCTTTTCACAAGGAACCGATTCGACCTCACCGTCCGATTCGACCTCACCAGCCGACAGTCATCCGCCCGGTGTCTGCACGCCTCCCGGGCGACCGCCCGGGGGCATGCTTCCCCTCGTGCCGGGCGGCGTCGATCCCCGTGAGCCCCCCGGGGGACCGCCCGGGGGAGTGCCGGCACCACCCCCAGCAGGTCCGAAGAGGCCGCCCCCACCGGGGAAGAGCGACGAACCGCCCCCCTCGCCATCCTTGTCTTTCCCCTTCTTCCCGTCGTCGGCCGCCGGCAGCGTCTGGGCGTAGCGCTCGTAATCGCGCTGCGAATCGGCCACCGAGGCGACGGAAAAACTGCCGTCCTCGCGGAGGAAGAGGAGCTCGAGCGGCTCCGAAGGGCCGGTTGCGGCCCCCTTCTTCGTCTCGCCATCCTCCGCCCGGCCGCGGGCATCGACAAGGAGGCTGTTGGTCGTCACGCTCTCGGCGGCCTTCGCCTCCGGCCCCTTCGCCAGCTTCTTGTCGAAGTTGGCAAAAGCCCCCAATTCCGTCGTCAGGCTCTTGAGCCAGTAGTTCCCAGTCTCCGGATTCTCGGCGAGGACGAGGACCTCGTAGCCGGTCTTCGACTTCCGCGATTCCCCCTTGCGGATCGCGCGGACGAGGAGGCCGGTCTTGTCGGGCACGTGGGCAGCCGCGCTCGGCTCCGACTTCGTCGCCGCCAGGATCGGCTTGTCGGCGAGATCGGCCTGGGCGAGATACTGCGCCGGCAGGTCGTAGTTGGGATTGCGCAGCGAGATCTGCACCCGGTAGCGGTAGGTCTTCCCAGGCACCACGGTCGTATCGACAAAACGGAACATCCGGTATTCGGGGAGCTGCATCTCCAGCCCCATTCCCATCCCGCCGTCGGCGCCCCCCATCATGCTCCCCATCGGGCCGCCCATGCCCATCCCGGGGGGCATCATCGCGCCGGGGCCACCCATCATCCGCGACGACATTCCCGACGACATCCGCATCCCGGCGCCCCCCATCGGGGAGCCTTCGGAATCGCCGCCGCCAGCGCCGCGCCCCATTGATACGCCAGGGGGCATCATGCTCCGGCCTGCCCCGCCCGGGGGCATCATGCTCCGTCCCATGCCAGCCCCCATGCCGGCCCCTGGTCCCATCGGGCTGCCGGCGCCCGGGCCACCGAGAATGGTCGTCTTCGAGGCCTTCTCCTGCTCCTCGAGGGCGCGGGCATCCCACTTCTCCTGCTCGATCTGCCGCTTCCGCATCTGCTCGACGACCCACGGATGGAGCGATTCGGTGCCCCACGGATCTCCGGCCAGACGGGGAAGCGGGAAGACGTAAGGCACGACTTCCGTCGCCGTCTCATCGCGCGGAATGATCTGCGAAGGGTCGAGTTGGAGGTCGGGGGGGGCGATCTCCGGCTGGAGGCCGCTCCAGTCTGCGGCCGACTGCGCCACGGCCTTGAGATCGAGTCGCTTCCAGGTCAACTCGGCATTGGCAGACGCGCCCGAGGAGACTTCGGCCCGCTCGACGATGTAGTCGCTCCAGATCGGGATGTCGGCCTGGGTCTGGAGGCCACTGGAGGCGAAGGCTCGCATGAAGGCCTCCTGCTGGGCCTTGGCCGGCACGAGCGCCGTGACCAGGCAATAGGGGATGATCTTCCCCGGCATTACCGGCGAGACCATCGGCAGCATCGAGCCGCCATCACCCCCTCCCATCATCGGACCACCCGGCCCCATCGGCCCCATCCCGCCCATCTGGAACTTATTCTTTCCCTTCGTCGGGCCGCCCGGAGGAGCCCCCCCAGCCACGTCGGCTGGGTCGGCGCCCTTGCCCCCCTTTTGCTTCTTCTTGTTTTTGTCCTTGTCGTTTTCCTTCGACATCTCCGGCTGCTGCATCATCATCCCCTGATTGGGATCTTGGGGGATGGCAATCACCGCCCAGCCCGGCCGGACACGGAGATCGACCACCGGGAGCACTTCCGGAGCCGAACGCTTTGCCTTTTCGTCGGAGATCGGGGTGTTGAAGATCCGCGGCGCCGCCGGCGCGGTGACGACGTTCTCGCGCCACGGCTCGACCTGCTTGGCGAGGCTCGGCCGCTTCGTCGTCTCCGCTGGGGGGCCCTTGGAGTCGCCGATGTGCTTCATCGTCCGCCCGGCCATCTCGACGATCACCGGGGGCAGCTGGTCGCGCTTCGGCTGCTTCGTCCGGACAGCGTCGATACCGCCCCAGACGAGGGTGCAGGCCAACGCCCCGAACAGCCCCACGACGAGTTTTTCACCGTGATTCAGAAAGAAGTCGACGATCGACTCCTTGCTCAAGTTGATGCTCGGCTTTTTCATGGCATCACCCTCTTCGGTCGGTCGGGATGGGGTCGTGACGGATGGAGGAACAGGTGAATCGGAGTGGACAGATCGATTTCGAGCCGGGCTTCAATTCGGGCTGGATCGCCCGGACGCAAACAGGAACGGTCGGCCTGCGGATAAGGCGGCGCGCATCAAACAGCAGGCTCGGCTGGAGGTGGCTGATCAGCGGGGGGTGGAGCATCCCCGGGCGGTGGCGCCGCGCCGTCGGCGGGCGGCGCCCCTTCGGCCGGCGGCGCGTCGGCGGCGGGAGGCGGTTCATTTCCCCCCTCGACAGCGGCCGGCTCGGCCGGGGCATCTCCTGGGGCGGCCGGACCGGCATCCGCCGGCTCGGCCGGGGCAGGCTCCGCTGGCTGGGCGGGAGGCGTGTCGGCGGCGGGCACCGGGTCGGCGGCATCCCCACCGGCATCCCCGGCGCCTTCGGCAGCCAGCCCCAGCGCCTCGGGACTCGGTGGTGTCGCCAGGGCGATCGTGCCGCGGAGCTCGAGCACGATGTCGTGGGGGCGGACCATCGAGCCGGCGCCGGCCATCCCCGCCATCGGGCCGTCTTCGCCCCCGCCCTGCATACCTGGGCGTGGCATCATCATGCCGCGATTGGGAGGGCCCCCCATCCCGCCACCCGGCGGTCCACCGGAGGGCGGACGGAGACCACCTCCCCCGGGCGGGCCCATCATGCTTCCCATCCCCATCCCAGGACCACCAGCCGCGGCGGCAGGGGGATTGAGACGAATCTGCCGGATGTCGATCGGCACCGTCGACGTGGCCAGCTGGAGAAGGAAGGCGTCGAGCTTGCGCTGATCGATCGTGGCCCGGATCGTGAACGGCATCAGATGGGTCATGAGGGCCGACGGTGAGGTCGCCACCTCTTCTCCCTTGAGCGGCTTGCCATCGGCATCGACGTAGATCCATGTCAGGAAGGCCTCGTCGGAAGTGTCAGGCCCCTTGGCAGCAGCGGTGCCGGCACCTTCGGAGTCGCCCCCCCCCGTGGGCGGCATCATCGACATGCCCCGCGTCATCCCCGACTGACCCTCCTTGGGAATGAAGCGCGGATGCTGCGGCTTGATCTGCCCGCCGGCGCCGGCCGCGCCGGCGGAGTCACTGTCGCCCCCTCCCATCGGCATCATCATGCTCCGACTTCCACCCATGCCCATACCCATGCCCATACCCCCGGCCCCCTCGGCACCGGGCTCTTGCATCCGCCCCACGGTCGAGAACGCCGGTTCGTCCTCGCAGGCGGGGTAGCCGACGGCGAGCTGCTCGACATGGGGAATCGCCGCGTTGTAGGTCCCTCCGGCCCCCTGATTCATGACGGCGATCTGATCACACAGCAGTCCGTAGACGCGCAGCTCCTCCTGCGCCAGGAGCATCTGCTTCGTCTTCGGCGGCTTGTCCCAGTGGAACGACTCGTAGAGCCGCTGCTGATCGGCCGGGTTCCACTCCACGAGGGCCGTGGAGCGACGGAGCGGCATCCCGGGGGCTCCCCCCCCCGGCGGCATCATCCGATTCATCATCATCGCCATCCCGCCCGGCTGGCCGCCGGGCTGGCCTTCACCCGCCCCCTCGGCGAGCTGCGCGTCGGGATCGATCATCGCGACATCGGCGCCCATCCGCTTCGGGAGCTGCTTCACGAGGTCTCGGACGGTCGACTGATAGCGCTCGAGGAGTTGCCGCTGGAGCTCCCTCCCGGGGCGGAGATTGGAGAGCCGCTGGAGGAAGTCAGCGCCGAGCTCGGCGGGCCACGCCTGGAGCTCCGCCTGGCTGTCCCAGAAGCGCTGCCATTCGGCGAGCGTCTCGCGCTTCACGCGTGCGGTGCGCTTGTCGATGTCGGTCGTCCAGCTGTCGTTGGGATGGGGGGATTTCCCTTCGATCTGCTTGAGCGCCGAGATCTTGCCGTCGATCTCGGTCCGCTTCGAGGCGATCTCTGCCGACAGTTTGTTGTTGGCCATGAACAGCGTCGGCAGGATGAGCGCCGGCACCAACGGCGCGAGGAGCCAGAAGTGGTACTTCGCGACGAAGTCCCAATACGGGCGGACGGAATCCGGGATCATGGCCATGGCTTTTCCCCCTGCGCTCGCGTGAGTCGTGATCAATCCGACGGCAACGGTCTTCCCGCCATCAATTCCCGGTCGTGCCATCCCCTTCGGCGGCCGGCTTTGGCGTCCCCGGAACAACCGGCTGCCAAGTAAAATGGAGAACGAAGTCGTAGCGCCGCAGCGGCGTTCCCTCCCCAGCCATCCCGCCGCCCGGGCCCATCATCCCCGGGCCCATCATCCCCGGGCCCATCATCCCCGGGCCCATCATGCCAGGCGGCATCATCCCCGGGCCCATCCCCGGCAACCCCTTTCCGGGGCCCATCGAGGGCGTTCCCGCCGGTCCCCCGGGAGGGAATCCGGCGCTGGACGCAGCCCCACCGCCGGCAGCCCCACCGCCGACAGCCTTGTTGTCGGCCGCCCCTTCGGCACCGGGGAGTGTCAGCCCGACGACCCGTTCGATCGAGATCGGCGACGACGACACGATGACCGGATACCCGATCCCGAGCTCAGCCGGCGGAACGAGTTGCCCTGCCAGCGGCCCGGCCGTGACCGGCACATCATCGAGCCGGCCGAGCAGGCCGTCGGCGAGTGTCTCGCGGACGAACTGGATCCCCACCCGCGGCTTGGACCGATCCTCGTTGTGGTAGTGGTGGCCCTTGATTTGCACGACCCATCCCGGCCCCTTCGGTCCGGCGTCCGTAGCGGCCGACCACTTCGCCTCCGGCGGCGCTGCCGCCGCGTCCCCCTCCGCGGCCGGCTTCCCCTCGTCGTCCTCGTCGACCTCCTCCGCCGGGAACGTTTCCACCCACTGCGGCTTCACCTTCTCGAACCAGACGGCGAGATCGGGATACCACTGGCAGTCGAGGCCGTCGACATGGATCTCGTTGCGATCGGCCGGATTGGGGATCATCTTCCCCGGATCGTCCTGGGGGAGGAGGGTCTCCACCGCCCGCAGCATGTCGATCGACTGAAACCGTCGATCGGCCAGACGGACGAGGTATTGCTGCTGGGTCACCGCCGCCGCCTGCTTCTGCTTCGATTCCTCCACCGCGGAGAGCGCCGACGACGAGCGGCTTTTCGCCGAATCAGCCTGCTGGAAGGCCCCGGCGTAGCTCTTCGGGGAGTAGCCACTCCAGGCGTAGAACGTCCCCAGGAAGCTCAAGGCCGAAGCCCCGAGGAGGCCGATCATCGCCCCCACGGCCCACGGCTTCTTCGACTCGATGAGCCGCTCGCGGACGATCTCGCCGGGGAGGAGATTCGTGTTGATCGACGCCGACTGGACCCCCTGGAGGGCGAGGCCGTAGGCGGTGCCGAACGCGAGTCGGTTGTCCTTGAAGGTTGGGGCCGACGTCACGCTCGCCCCGTCGAGGCCGCGGTACGTGTCGAACCGCTGGACCTCGACATTCAGTTGCTTGCCGACAAAGTCGGCGAGCCCCTTGAGCTTCGAGGCATTCCCGAGGAGGAGGATCTTGCCGATCCGTGCCGACCGATCCGACCCGGTGAAGTAGTTGAGCGAGCGCTGGAGCTCCGAGGCAAACTCGTTGAACACCGGCTTCATCGCATTGAACACGTCCTTGGCGTTGTCCGCCCGGGCTGCGTTCCGCTTCAACTGCTCCGCCTTGGCAAACGTCAGCTTGAGACCCTGCACGAGGGCTTTGGTGAAGTTGTTGCCGCCGATCGGCATGCTCCGCTGCCAGATCCGCAGCCCGTTGGTGATGACCAGATCGGTGGCGTCGACGCCCATCGAGACGAGGACCACCGAGGGGGGCGGCTCGAGCGGGTCGATCGTCGTCGGATCGGGCATCTGATCGAAGACCAGCATGTTGAGCAGCGCCATCGGCGAGAGCTGGAGGATGTCGACCTCGATCCCGGCTTCCGTCAGCGGCACCAGCGCCTTGGCGACTTGCTCCTTCTTCATTGCGAACAGCGCCACCTCGGCGTCGAGGACGAAGCCCCCCTCTTCGAGCCCGCCGACGAGCCGTTGCCAGTCCCATTCCACCTGCTCGAGTGGGAAGGGGATCTGCTGCCGAGCCTCGTAGCGGACGATGTCGGGGATCTTCTTCGCCTCGATCGGCGGCAGCTTGATGAACTTGGAGAGGCCCGACTGCCCGGGGACGGAGACCACGACGCGGTCCCCTTGGAGCTTGTTGCGGCCGACGAACTCCTGGAGCGCGGCACGCACCAATTCCACCGGATCGGCCTCCGGCTGGGAGACGATCATCGGGTATTCGACGTAGTCGAATGCGTCGGCGATGATCTTGCCCGGTTCAGCCGAATCCCGGCAGCGAATGGCCTTGAGGGCGCATTTGCCGATGTCGATGCCCCAGACGTACGGACTGCGGGCCATGGCCTGTTCCAAACGAGAGGAGAGGGAGAAGAGGGGCGGACTCGCAGCAAGCACTCCGCCAGACTCACTTTACGAACGATTCCAGCAGGGTGTCAAACCAACCGCCGCCGGTTCGGGGCTGAACACGACTCCGATCCGTCAACGGGCCGCCACCCCCTGAAAAAGGTTGCGACCGGCAGTACACTTTCGACCCATGACACCGCGCCGGACCATCGTTTTCTTCCCCTGCCACTCGCTCGACGATTTTCCCACCTGGCTGGGAGACTCCGAGGCTGACGAACTGCTGGCAGCATGGACCGCGGCCTGGCACCCCCGACTGATCGCTGCGGCCGGGCGGATGCCGGCATGGGCGAGCGTCGAGGTGCCCCCAGGGAATGACGCGGAAGTGCTGGGGATCGTTACAGCCTCCTGCGACGATCGGCTCGTGGGGCGGCTCGACCCGGCCTCGACGCCCGGCAGCCGTTGGGTGCGCCGGGCCGGTGACCGGGCCACGACCGTTGGTCAGGCACTCGCCGCGCTCGGCCTCCCGGCCGATCCCGAGCCACTCCCGGCCAGCGTTGAGCCACCGGCTGCGGCGCCGGGGGAAGCCGCGCCGGCTGACGCCACCACGCCGCGCCCACCCCGGCAGGCTGGCGTCGACGACTTCCACGCCTTCGGCCTGGCTTGGCTCCTCTCGGAATTGCTCGCCCGGCGAATGCGGTCGACGACCGGGCTCGGCTCCACGGCGGCCTTCACTGGCGGACCGGGGGATGAACCGGCGACCGGCTTCGAGGAGCGGCTCGTCGCCGCCGCCCGGGCCTGGGAAGCGGGGGACGCGACGACCGCGGGGGAAGCTCTGAGCGAATGCTTCGGGCACCTCGAGGCGGCCCGGGCCCGCTACTACCCGGTGGATGTCTGGCTGATCGACCTCGTCCTCCTCGCGGAGACGACCCTCGGGGCCCGTCTGGCCGCCGAGCTCGATGCCCCGGTGCCGCTGGCCATCGTCGCTACCGGCCGGATCATGGAGCAACTTTCCCGCACCGACCCGGTCCTGTCGAGCCGGCTGCGGCAGGCGTGCGACGCCGGTCGGGTCGCCCCGGCAGGCGGCCGGTATGACGAGGAACCGCTCGACGGCCTCCTCCCGGAAACGATCCGTGAATCGTTCCTCCAGGGGCACCGAGCGTGGCGACAGGCGATCGGGCGGGTGCCGGCCACGTTCGCCCAGTTCGGCGGCGGCTGGTCGGCGATCCTCCCCCAGATCCTCACCCACTTCGACTACGCCGGTGTGATCTGGAATCTCTTCGACGGCACCCCCCTCCCCGATCCTGGGCTCGGTCGGATCCGCTGGGAAGGGACCGGCAGCGGATGCCTGGAGGGAATCGCCCGCCCCCCCCTCGATGCCCGCCGGGCGGCGACGATTCTGAACCTCGCCGATCGGATCGGCGACGCGCTCGACAACGATCACACCGCGATCATTCAGTTCGCCCACTACGCCGGGATGGCGAGCCCGTGGTTCGATGACCTCCGCCGGATCGGCGCCTGGACGACCGCCCTGGGAACGTTCGTCACCCCCGACGAACACTTCCGCCGCACCCCCGGCTCCGGCAAGCTCGTCACCTGGGAGCCCGACAGCTATCCCGTCTCCCGACCGCCGGCGGACCACGGCGCAGGGGCCGTTCCCGCGACCGACGCGGCCCCCCTCGCCGACCCGATCGCCCCGCGCGTCGCCGCGGTCCGCAGTGAAGCGCAGCGGATCGTCGCCGGCCGGAAGGTCCTCGGCGGATTGCCGGTGACCGCGTCGGCGGCTCCCGGGCCCGGTGGAAAGCGCGTCATCCGCGCGGCCGGTGCCCCGAGCCCTCCTCCCCCCCCGGCGCCGACTGCGGCTGCGGTGGCGAAAAAGAAGCCCTCCGGCGGACTGCTCGGCGGCCTGGCGCGCGGTCTGTTCGGCGGCGGCGGGGAAGACCGGCTCGTCCTCGAGCACGATCGTCTCAGGGTCCGCGTTCATCCGCAGACCGGCGGGCTGCTGTCGGTCCGGCACCCGGAGGACCGCGGCAATCGGCTCTCGCAGCATCTCGCGATGCGCACCACGCGCCCGCCGCCGCCGGTCGGCTCTCCCTGGGAAGATCCGCAGGAGCGGGCCGAGTATGCCATCGCCACCGCGGAGAGCGTGACGCGGACGGGGGAGCGGACGATCGAGAGCAGCGGCCATTGCAGCGATCCGAAGGGGCGCAAGCTTTTCACCTTCACGCAGCGTGTCGAGCTCCTCGACGGCCTCCCCCTGGCCCGCCTCAACCTCGAGATCGCCAGCGCCGCGCCCAGTGCCGGCGCGATCCTCGAGCGTTACGCCGCCTGCCGCTTCGCCTGGAACGAGAACGACGATCTCGATGTCGTCCGCAGCCTCCATGGGCAGGGGGTGGTGAGTGAACGGACGCTGATCACGGCCCCCCACTTCCTCGCCCTCCGCCCCATCCACGCCAGTGGCGTTGCCGACGTCAACATCCTCACCGGGGGTCTCCCCTGGCACCTCCGGGCAAGCCCGCATATCCTCGACACCATCCTCCTGGCCGGCGACGCCACGGTGGGGAAGTTCACGCTCGCCGTCGGGCTGGGGCTCGCCCGACCGTGGGACGCCGCCCTCGACCTGCTCGCCACGGTGAATCCCCCCCTGCCGCCAGTCCCCGTCACCCCCTCCACCGCCGCCGGGAATGTCCGCATCACCTGGCAGGGGCCGGTGCTGCGGGGGGGCCGGCCGATCGGCGTCCGCGTCGGGCTGGTCGAGTCCGAGGGAAAGGGGGGCGACGTCACGGTCGATTGGGGCTTCGACGTGGCCGCCGCGCGTCTCGCCGACGCCCTCGGCCGGCCGGGGGGCTCCCAGGGAGTGACGATCGCCGGCACGACGACGACCACCTACCTGCGGCGCTTCGAATGGCTCCAGCTCGAGCTTCTCTTCCCCGGCCAGGAGGGCGCGGGAGAATGGCCGACGGAGGAGACCACAACCCCATGATCGTGACCCTCGACGGCCCGGCCGGCGCCGGCAAGAGCTCCACGGCCCGGGAACTCGCCCGCAGGCTCGGCTGGTGTTACATGGACACCGGCGCGATGTACCGCGCCGTGGCACTCGTCGCCACGCGGCGCGCCATCCCGCTCGAAGACGAGCCGCAGCTGGCGGCCCTCGCCGAATCGATCGAGATCCGTTTCGAGCACGGCCGGGTGTTCGTTGGCGCGGAGGATGTGTCGGAGGCGATCCGGACGGCGGAGAACACCACCGCGACGCGCCCCGTCGCCGACGCGGCGCTGGTGCGGGGGGCGATGAAGCAGATCCAGCGGCGGATGGCCGCCGACCGCGATGTCGTCACCGAGGGGCGCGACCAGGGGTCGGAGGTCTTTCCGCAGGCCGAGCTGAAGGTGTTTCTGACCGCGTCACCTGAGGAGCGAGCCCGTCGCCGCCTCGCCGAGGAACGGGCGAAGGGGCGGAACGTGACCCTCGACGAGATCCTCGCCTCCCAGCAGGATCGGGACCACGGCGACACGCACCGCGAGGTGGGGGCCATGCGCCAGGCCGAGGGGGCCGAGCTCCTGCACACCGACGGCATGGATCGGGAGGCGGTCCTCGCCGTTCTCATCGGGTGGATCGAGGCCCGTCGTCCCGCCCCCCCGACCGCCGCCGGAGCGCGGCCGCCGCACGCATGAACCGCGCGGCCGAGCCCGACCAACCCGACACCGCGCCGACCCATGCGTTCGGCGGCGGAATGCTCTACGACAGCTTGTGGGTGCTCTGCCGGACGCTCGGCGTCGCCCTGTTCGGAATCCGCTACCGGTTCGCCGAACCGCTCCCGCGCACCGGGGGGCTGCTCGTTCTCGCCTCCCATCAGAGCCAGCTCGATCCGCTCCTCCTCGGCCTCGTCTGCGAGCGGCGGCTGTCGAGCCTGGCCCGCAGTTCGCTGTTTCATTGGGGGCCGTTCGGCGCGATCATCTCCGCCCTCGATGCCATCCCGATCGACCGCGAGGCCTCGCCGGTGGCAGCGATGAAACTGGTGATCCGCAAGCTCCGCGGCGGTGGGGCGCTGACGATCTTTCCGGAGGGGACGCGGACGCGCGACGGCCGGCTCGGCGAGGTGAAGAGTGGCTTCGCCCTGGTGGCGAAACGGGCCGGTGTACCGATCCTCCCGGTGGCGATCGTCGGGGCCTGGGAATGCTGGCCGCGAACCCGCTGGTTCCCCCGCCCTGGCCGAATCCGCCTCGAGTTCGGCGCCATCATCCCGGCCGGGGAGGTGGCGAGAATGGACGACAAGACCCTCGTGGCGCTTGTGACGCGGCGACTGACCGAGCTCGACGCGACGGCGCGAAGGCTGCGGGACGGGGGTGACGACATCCCATCACCGCGCCGCGCGGCGCTCACGGCGGCAAAGTCGGCGGAACGTCGCCGGGCGACGGATTCGCCTCGGGAGGCAAAGGAAGGGCGCCCGTCGGCACCCCTTCTGCTGGCGGCTGCGGAGCAGCCCCTCCCGGAGCCAGCTGGGCCGGCTGGGGGACCGTCGCCGCCACCCCCGCCCGCTTGAACGGATCGATCCGCCCGCCACCGGGCCCCGGCGGCGGCGCGGTGGCTGCTCCGGCGAACGGGAGCTTCGGCCATTCGAGATTCATCCCCGGCCAGGCCGTCGGCGTGCCGCCGGCCGGCGCCGCCGCCGGGGCCATCGTGGCTGCCGCCAGCGGCGGGCCTGGGGGGGAATCGGCCGCGGCAAGGGGGGGCGGGGCGAGGAGCTCACCGGGGGTGGGGAAGCGATTGGCCCCGGCGTCGCGGCCGGCCCCGGTGGAGACGATCATCGCCGGCGTGCCCGCGCCCCGATCGAGAACCCGGACGCTGACGTCGTCGACCCGCGCCTCGCCGAGGCCGGTGAGCGCGAACGTGACGGTGAACGCCTCCCCGTCGTTGTCGGCCGGCACGATCCGGTAGAGCACCAGCCGGCGCCATTGTGACGTCGGGCCGACCCGCTCCGCGAGCGCCGGCCCACCGAGGGAATCGAAGACGAGGAGACCGTCGACACTCCCCTTCACCGGCTTGGGCACCCACACCCTGGCCTCGATCTGGAGGAGCTTGCCGCTCGGCGCCGAAAGCGGGGGCGTCGTGATCCACACCGGCGGCGTCTCCACGACCGCCGGCGCCGCGGCCGGATCGACGGCCTCGGCGCGCATCAGCAGACAGCCGCGACCGGAGGCGGGCTGTGACCGGGAGATCTCGACCCCGGTGCGCATCACCGCCTGCTTGAGGGCGAAATGCCGCCACCCGGAGCCGGAGAGATCCTCGATCCGCTCCATGCCGCCGCCGACGAGGAGCTCCTCGCGCGGCGAGGTGGCGGCGAGGGCCTCGACGAACCGCCAGTGCTCGACGAGCGTGGCATCGGAGGCGGAGAGCGGCCCGGCAACCATCGAGCCGGTGGCGATCACCCCCTTCTCCCAGACGAGCCGCTCCAGTTGGCCGGCGATCGCGGCGGCCCGTTCGTAGCGGGCGATCGCCGCGGAGGGATCGGAGGCCGCCACACCGTCGGCCGCGAGGCTGTCTTGCTGCGCCGCGGCGACCATCTGCGGCCCCGGCAGTCGCCCGAGCGCCAGGGGGGGAATGCGGGCGAGGAGATCGGCGGCATCGGCGATCAGCAAGCCGGCCCGCTCGCGCGAAGCGGCGAGCGTGGCGGCCGCCTGCTCGCGGAGGCGCTCCTGGACATGGGCGGCAACGGCCGGGTCGCCGGTGACGAGGACGAGCGCCGAGGAGCGGAACGGATCGAGGACGACCGACACGCCCCCCGTCACGCGCCGGTGCCGCAGCGGTCGCAGCCCCCCCGGCGTCACCTCCCACGCCTGATGGGCCTCGGGGATGCCGTTCATGAGGAGCGTCACCGGGGCCGTCTCGGCCGGCAGGTCGCCCTGATAATGGCTGGCGACGATCTGCCCCCCCTGGACGTTTCGCCACGCCACGACCATCCGCGCCCGTGCCGCCTCGAGGACCACGCCGCGGACCTCGGGGTCGCTGGCCGTGGCGGTCGTGGAGAACCGGCCCGCCGCCCCCCACGGCTCGAGGACCCGCAGCCGCAGGTTCATCGAGCGGACGGCCGCCGCGCGGATCCGCGACTCGTGGTCGTCGCCGTCGATGCGCCGCGACGAAGTGAAGAGGATGCCACGGGCGCCGGCCGCCAGCGTGGCCAGGCTCGCCAGCGTGAGGCTCTCCGGATCGACCGCCAGCCCGCGGCCGCCGATCCCGGCCAGGTGGGCGGCCTGGCGCGCGGTGCGCGGGTCGAGCTCGGTGGCGAGAGTGGCGAGGAACGGGGTGCCGGGGCGGGCGAGCCTGGGGCGCTCGCGCAGCCACGTGAAGTAGTCCCCTAGCTCCACGGTCGTCCCCAGTACGGTGCGGCGGGCGACGAGCATGTCGACATGGCGGGACAGGCTCCGCAGCCCGGAATCGGGCGTGGCGACCAGCGGCCGCCCGGCGTGCTGATCGCATGTCCGCACCCGTCTGGCATGCTCGGCGAGGGTGTCGACATCGGCCTCCGACAGGCCGCTCCCCATGTCCCACACGAGGACCCGATCCCAATTGGCCGAGAACATCGGCAGCGCTTCGGGGCGGCGGACGTCGACATCGGGAAGTTGGGGGGGCGGACAAATGATCCACAAGCCCGTGCGCCGGGCTTCGTCGATCTGGTCACTCGAGGCCGGGGCCGCCAGCCGCACGGCATTGAAGCCGAGGGCAGCGATGATCTCGAACGGCTCACCGTTGTGGTCGAGGGCCCGGGGGAAGAAGGGCTGCCCGGCCACTTCGAGGACCCCGCGATTGAGGCCTGAAGCCGGGTCGCGCTGGCCTCCTCGGGTAGCCGCCGAGGGTAGGGCCGCCGCGGGGGGAAGGGCCGCCGCGGGGGGGATGGCACCCCGGGGGGAGGTCCAGGCGAGGGGGCCGCTGGGGGGCGCGGCGGAGGGGGGGGCAGCAGGGGCCTGGGCGGGCAGCGCGGGGAGCTCGGCTGCGGCTTGGATGATGGCGCCCGGTGCGGCGGGATCGACCGTGGCGGCCGCCGGGACGACCGCCCCGCGCGGATCGTCGACGGCGGCGGGAGCCGCGACGGCCACGGCGCCGGTCGGCACGATCCCCTCGATCTCGAGGTCGTCGATCGAGACCTCGTAATGGCCGGGGCGGGAGTAGAGATCGAGGACGAGATCGGTGATCACCGCCCCGGTGAGATCCCCCATCGGGCCATGTTGGGCCCGCAGCGCCGGCAGGCTCTTCCGCAGCGCCGTGGCGACATCGGCAACGCCGAGTGGCTCCCAGCGGTCGGCCCCGCGCGACACGTCTCCCGGCACGAGGACGGTCACCGCCCCGCCGGTCAGGGAGGAGCGGAAGGCCGGCAGACGGATCCGGACCGAGAGCCGGATGTCGGGGCGGTCGGACCGCACCCACAGCGACGCCCGCCACTCGTCGATGACGCGCGCCGGCGACAGCGGCAGCTCCCAGCGGAGGGTCGTGCCGCTGGCCGCATCGAGCACGATCCGTTCGCACCCCTTGCCACGGTGCGGCACCTCGGTCGAACGCGCATGGCTGATGATCCGGTGGACGACGTCGGAGTCGCCGATCACCCACGACGTGACCGGGCCCTCGAAGCGCTCCTCGATCCCGCCGGCGGCGGCCGTGGCGCACGCGAACACCGCGGCCAACAGCATGCCGACGCGGAGCACGGGCGACAGGGGAGATTGCGACAGGTTCATGGGGAGGGTCGGCTCGGCGGGGTCCCCGGGGCGCTCCCGGGGCTTGTAGCAGGTGCGCCGTGCGCGGCTCCAGACCAGCTATGCCCCCGAAACCGCCCGGTCCCCCCCGGGGGAAGGCTTTGTCCCGCCCCCGGCCAAGACGCTCAATCCCACCAACCGGTCCCGGCGCCCGCGCCCCTCCCGCTCGCCCCCGCGACTTGGCGCGCCCCCAGAGGGTAAACTTGGTTCATCGGAGCCGCCTGACGATGCAACCCACCACTTCCGAGGAATTCGCCAACTTCGCCCAGAAATTGGAGCTCGTCAGCGAGCGCGACCTCGACGCCGCCTGGACGGAGCTCGGCGGGCGCAACATCCCCGTTGAAGATCTCGCCAACTTGCTCCTGCGGCGCGAGGTGCTCACCGGGTACCAGCGGGACCGCCTCCTCCGCGGCGACCAGCGTGGCTACTTCTACGGCTCGGCCAAGATCCTCTACCAGGTCGGCGCCGGGTCGTTCGCGCGGGTCTACCGGGCCGTGAATGTCAACGATGGCGCACAACTCGCCGTCAAGGTGCTCCGCAGCCGCTACACGCAGGATGCCGAGAAGTGCCGCTGGTTCCGGCGCGAGGGGGAGATGGGGCGGCTGGTGCGCCATCCCAACATCTGCGCCATCGAGGATGTCGGCCAGGAAAACAACTCGATCTATATCACCATGGAGTTCGTCGAGGGGCAGACCCTCCGCGAGCTGGTGAAGATCCGCGGGGCCCTCGATCCCGGCCGGGCGATCAATCTCCTTGATCAGATGTGCGCGGGGCTCGAATACGCCCATCGCCGCGGCATGACGCACGGCGACATCAAGGCCTCCAACATCCTCATCTCGTCGCTCGGCCAAGTGAAGCTCGTCGACTTCGGCCTGGCGCGGATCGACGCCGACACCGCCGACAAGGCGCTCAGCAATGCGAAGACCGACAAGGGGGAGAATCTGCGGACGCTCGACTACGCCACGCTCGAGAAGCTCGCCGGGATGAAGGACGACGGCATCCGCAGCGACGTCTACTTCCTCGGGACGATGGGCTACATGGCCCTGGCGGGGGCCTCGGCGCTCGTCGATTCCCG
>Ga0209598_10000202_pt1 | contig 47290 bp, 40 predicted proteins | sample M_140807_EF_Meta_FD_187317 | JGI IMG/M metagenome (GOLD analysis project Ga0209598, IMG submission 187317) | Freshwater microbial communities from Lake Montjoie, Canada to study carbon cycling - M_140807_EF_MetaG (SPAdes) (version 2) | ecosystem: Environmental > Aquatic > Freshwater > Lake... | reverse complement strand
ATCCATTTTGATCGGTACGTCCCAGTCAATCTTCATGCCCATTCTGATTTCTGTTTTGTAAGTCATCTTGTCTCCTCGTTAGTGACGCATCGATATTCTTAAAAAATTCCCTATACATGGATTTAAATTTGAACTATCTTTATTCTAAAGGTAAAAGCCTTAGATACACTTGAGATTCATCAAATTCAATGTAATTCGCTATTCCTATTGTTTGGCTTGAGATCTTTACCCAAGCACTGAAACTTTATTTCAGTGCAGGTAAAACTGCGCCGCCATCCGGAACGGGCATTCGAACAGCATTTAGAATAAGTGAGACAAACCCAAAATACGCCGCAGTTCCAAGTAAATCAATAACCGTTTTCTCTCCAAATCGATTTTGCGCAGCCTCAAAAGTCTCATCAGAAATATCCTTGAACTGCAGGAGTTCACTAATAAAGTCATAAATTAAAGACTCGTCTTGGGTCATGCCAGTTGGTCTTTGATTCATTCCAATAGCATCAATTTTGTCTTGCGTAAAGCCGAGCTCTTTAGCAATTTTGCCGTGCGCATGCCACTCATATTTAGCCGACCAAAATCTAGCAACCATCAAAATAGTCATCTCACGTAAAACATCTGGCAAACTATTCTCAAAGCGAATGCTATCGCCAATGTGCATAACCCGCTCCGCTAAAGCTGGATTGCGTAGCAATGCCGCAAATGGCCCGCGCACGCCCTTACGCGGACTCGCTAATAATTTCTCAACAACAGCCAATTGCTCTGCGTTCATCTGCTCTGAAGGTATTAATGGTAAACGGGTTTTTGGCATAATCAATTCTTTAAAAAATCGCACATTAACTTTTTATATAGCTACAATATGAATTGTTAAAGCGCTATGAGGGCTGGATATTGAGTTTTTGGAGTATCTCCGAATAACGCTTTACGTCATCTCGCACTTGCTTACCAAACTGCTCTGGTGGGCTACCATCTGGAACATATCCAACGACTCCGGTAGCTAAATTTTGCCTGAGAGTAGGCTGCGCAAGGGCTTTTACTACCTCGTTGTACAAACGATCAACCACGTTTTTAGAAAGTCCAGCTGGTCCAAAAAGTCCCATCCAGGTCCCTTGAAAAATCATATCTTGTACGCCAACTTCAGACATAATTGGCACATCTGGTAAGTCTGACAATCTTTTGGACCCAGTAAATGCAATGGCTTTTAATTTGCCACTTTTAATAAAAGGCATCACAATGGCTGGCGGCATAATAGCAACTTGTACCTCTCCAGCTACAAGGGCATTTAATGATGGTGCGCTACCTTTATAAGGAATATGCAGCAATTGGGTACCAGCACGCTGGTTGAATAACTCAGAAGCAATATGAATGGTATTACCAACTCCTGGCGTACTATAGGCAATTGGCTTACTCGATTTTTTTTCGTAAGCAATGAATTCTTGAACTGTGTTAACCGGTAAGGAAGGATGAATAGCCATCACAAAGCCAACTCCTTGCATCAGTCCGGCAATCGGCGTGAAGTCTTTAATAACATCATAGCTAATCCCCTTATACATACTCGGGTTTAAAACAAATGATGCGGTAACTGCTAACAGGGTATATCCGTCAGCGGCTGCTTTGGCAACCAAATCTGTGCCAATAACACCATTTGCACCAGCTCGATTATCGACTACGATACTTTGACCCATCGACTCACCCATCACCTGTGTCAGTGGACGAACTGCTACGTCTAGCGTACCGCCGGCGGCAAAAGGCACAATGACTTTGATAGTACTAATCGGATATTTACTCGGCTGAGCTCCAAGCCATTTAGGGATAGTGGCCAGACCTAGCAAAGCCGTCGCTATTTTAATCGATCGACGCTTCGGGGATGTTTTATGCACTGACTGCAGCCTTAGACTCTTGACCAATTGTAAATTTCCAACCCATACTTTGAAGCTTCTCAACCATGCCCTGACCATACTTTTCAGCGATCTTGGCAGCTGTTTCTGGTACTCGGTCTACATCGTCAAACTCTTCACGCTGACCCTGAATAATCACCATTAAATGCGCGTCTTCACTGGACCGATTAATAAATCGTCTCGTAACACCCTTGGGCATCGCGATTAAGTCTAAATGCTCCAACATAATCGATTCTTCACCGTGGTCGCCCCATTGAATCTCCCAACGACCAGTCAGGGCCATAAAGGTCTCTTCGGTATGGTAATGCACATGTAAGCCCGGCCCTTGATCGGGCGGACACGTCGCAATCCCTAACCGAAATACGCCAGCAGCGCCACCCTCAACCGCTGGCTTGGGTGACAACTGCCCCGGTAAAGGTCCAGGAGACATGATATTCCGAGTAGTCTTAGCCATAATCATCTCTAAAACTTCTGGAGGAATCCCTTTTTCTTCTAAATGATGTTTTTTAACCGGCACGATTTCTTGAAAGCGCGCAATTTGCTTTTTCATTTCTTCTTGAGTGGGTGTAAAGCGATTCATGATTCTCCTATGTATTTTTTGATTCGTGCATCACCTTAATCGCCTCAACCGATTCTTGTAAGGCATTGAATGCCGGTTGCAAACTTCCTGTCCACATTAAAAACCCATGGGGCAAAGCTTGATACACCCTTAGTATAGGGTCTTGCCCATGCACTTTGAGTAATTCTGCTAATTTTTGTGAATCCGTCATCAAGGGATCGTCTTCGCCCACTCCAATCCAGACTGGTGGCAAACGACTCAAATCACCAAGCAAGGGAACTACCTGAGGATCATCCGTGGCAAGATGAGGTCCTAAATACTGCTTCCATACCCATTGTGAGTAAGCCCTAGCATTCGGTTTAAAGCCTCCAGCATTGTTGTAAAACAGAACTAACCCCGCTAATTGGTCCTGATTTTGATCGCGTAGATACTGCGCAGCGGACAATGCTAAGGTAGCTCCTGCAGATTCACCAAATAAAACTGGACTACCCGATATACCAAGAGACTCTTGATGCGTTTGTAAATAGTCTAATACACTCACAATTTCATTGCGCTGAACCGGAAAATGAAACTCCGGCGTACGCCGATAATCAATAGCGCAAACAACCGAGCCACTCAGCAACGCCAGTGAGCGCATTGTTCTGGCATGCGAGTCTAGATTTCCAGCCCAAAATCCCGCACCCCTGACAAAAACAATATAAGACTTTGCTTGAACCAAATCGGGGTATACCAAACGGATCGCAACCTCCCCATGTGGGCTAGGAACCTTTAAATCACTAATCTTGGCTACTTGGGGCAAGTCTTGATTGAGGGTCTGAAAATAAAGATCTTGTTGAGCCCTAGCCTGCTCAATCGAAAGTTTTAGCGGATCAGCTGAAGTAATGCCACTTTCAGCCTGTGCCTTCGCGGCTTCGCTATATGATGCAAACAAACTGTCTCCTCCACTACTTAATTCTGTCATTCTATTTTTTTAGTTGTTCTATCGTATAAAACTTTTGCAAAAATTACTATAGCAATTAACTTATAATAGATATACAAAATTATGAATAATATTGACACCAAACTACTGCGCATTTTCTTGGTTTTAATGGATGAAAAAAGTGTCTCTAATGCCTCCCTCAGACTCGGTATGAGCCAGCCTGCTCTGAGCCAAATTCTCATTAAATTACGTGATCTATTTAAAGACCCCTTACTGCTTAGAACCAGGCAAGGAATGATCCCTACAGACCGAGCTATTGAGGTTCAAACCAGCGTTAAAAAAATGCTTGGGGATTATGATCAACTCATTGCGCCCAAAACAAAATTTGATCCACAAACTTCCGATCAACGCTTTGTAATTACCTGCCCTGAGTACGCCGAACATCTGCTTTTACCCCAATTATTAGCCCGACTTCGGATTGAAGCTCCACAAGTGCGAATCGAAATACAGCAACCTCAACCAGAGCGTATTAATGATCTTCTGGAGCGTGGTGAAGTTGATTTTAGAATCGCTTGGGTACTGTCTCCCGCCCAAACGCTCAGGTCCATTGCGTTGTTCCAAGATCACTTTGTTTGCTTAGTCAGTAGAAACCATCCTACTATTCAAGATACGATTAGCGCCGAACAACTTCTGGCCTTTCCCCATGTTCGAACTCTTGGCACTGGCAGATCAACTTCAAATAGCGTCATCGAAAAAACGTTTGAGCAATTTGGTGGCAAAGTAAAACACAATTTCTTAGTACAGAACCTTTTGACAATTCCTTTAATTGTTGCTCAAACTGACATGTTAGCCCTACTTCCAAGCTTTCTATCAACTGGGTTTACAAAGCAATACCCGATTAAATTATTGCCACCAGCAATTAAGCTGCCGCCTTTAAAATATAACCTGTACTGGCACGAAAGAAGCCAAAAGTCCGACAGCCATCAATGGCTTCGAAACATCATCCTAGAAATCGCTAAAAATATTCGAGCATCCGTCATACCGTAATACTTTGCATGAGCCCAAAGAGTTTTTTTTGCCCCTCAAAGCCAATTCCAGGACGATCTGATAAATTGATCATGCCATTTTCTACCACTGAGTCGTCTGCAAATCCAGCAAAAGCTCCAAAGACATCCGGGTAAGCTTCACACCCACCCAAACCAAATCCAGCAACAATGGCTAAAGTCATTAAGTTACCGCCATGAGGGTATACCGATTTTCTTTGCCAATCCAGAGCCTGCATCATCTCTAAAGTTCTAGAGAACTGGGTTATTCCATAAGATTGGGGTACATCAATTTGAATAATGTCCCGGTCAGAACGCAGTCCACCAAATTGCAATAAGTTACGAATATCTTGCGTCGAGAATAAGTTTTCCGCAGTCGCAATTGGCGCCTCATAAAACCCCGTCAATTCTGCCATTAAAGCATAATCTAAAGGATCTGTTGGCTCCTCTAACCACCTGAGTCCATAGGGTGCCAAGGCTTTGGCATACTGCAAAGCACTCTCCCGGTTCCACGCTGCATTGGCATCAACAGCTATCTGGTTTGCCGAACCCATCACCTCTATCGCAGCGTCTAGCCGCTTTAAATCTTCGGTGAGCGGCGCGCCACCGACCTTCACCTTCATCACCGTATAACCCTCGTCCTTACGACTACGCATTTCTGCTTGCAACTCGGCAACTCCTTTTCCGGGAGCGTACCACCCACCACCAACGTAACAAGGAATAGTTGTCGGAATATGACCATGATTAAAACGTTCTGCTAAAACAGCGTACAACGGTTTATCTGCAATCTTAGCTACTAAATCCCAGACCGCCACTTCAATCGTTCCGATGGGTACCGATCGCTCAGTATGGCCACCCGGCTTTTCACGTAGCATCATCCGCGCTAAAACTTTAGCTGGATCAATATTACTTGCCTGACTATCTAATAAGCTATCTGGTTCTGCACTGAGGATCCTGGGAATTAAGCGAGAGCGCATTTGTTCGCCACAAGCATATCGCCCTGTCGAATTAAATGCATACCCAATCAGAGGTTTACCTGAACGAATCACATCAGAAATAACAGCAACAACCGAAGTAGTCATCTCACTAAAATCAAATACAGAATTTCGTAAACTCGACTTCAGGGGGACGCTGATTTCCCGAATTTCTACAATCTTCATACCAGTTCCTAGTCAATCATTTATGTTAAAGGCCCAGAAGAATATTTCTGAAATCCGGGACGCTTTGCAATCTCTTCATACCACTTGGATAGGTTAGGAAAGCTTGGTCGCTCTAATGGTAAATTAAACCAGCGAAAAGCCAATAAGGCTAATGGGATATCGGCTAGGGTAAACTGTGCACCCGAAACATACACTGTCTTACCAAGTTGTTTTTCAAGCATCTCCAAAATCAGCACCATCTGCAGCCTAGCTTTTTCTAACTCGTCTAAATTACGTTGCTCAGCAGGAGTTCTTACCCAACCCCAAAAGAGTGGCTTCATTGCCGGCCAAGCCACGGTGTTATACCAATCTAGCCACTGATCTACTAGCGCATCTTTTTGGGGATCTTGAGGTGCTAATGCACCCTGATGGTCGTGCTTTCGTGCTAAGTAGCGCATGATGGCGTGCGACTCCCACAGAATAAAACCACCATCATTAATCAACGGGACTAAACCGTTTGGATTATTTTGCATATACTCCGGAGTCTTATTAACGCCAAATTGTAAGCCAGCGTCGATGCGCTCAAATGCTAACTCCAACTCCGCACAAGTCCATAAAACCTTTTGGACATTGATCGAATTTGTTCTACCCCAAATAACTAGTTCACTCATTTTTTCCCTATCTTGTATATTCGAAATGATTTAAGTTACCATAATAGAACATTCACTCCAGTGAACCTATAAATTCGCAAATAACTAGGGAAGACAATATGCATTTCATTCGTCGATACGCCGTTCTTTTTAGCATTGCTTGCTGTTATTTTGCTACCCTATCAATAACTGCTAGCGCGCAAGATTATCCAAACCGCGTAGTTAAATTTGTTGTGCCGTTTGCTCCTGGTGGTCCGTCTGATATCGTAGCTCGTATCTTGGCACAAAAGCTTACTGAACGATTTAATCAATCTTTTATGATCGAAAATAGGCCGGGTGGGTCAGCCAATATCGGCATGGTTCAAGTAGCAAAATCACCACCTGATGGCTACACCATATTACTTGTGAGCAGTTCATTTGTGATTAATCCAGCCCTTTTCGCAAATCCTGGCTATGATCCCTATAAAGATTTTGCGCCACTAGCAATGCCCGTCAGTTCTCCGAATATTTTGGTCGCTCATCCAAGCTTACCTGCTAAAACGATGAAAGAATTTTTAGCTCTTGTTAAAGCCAACCCCGGGAAATATGATTATGCGTCGCCAGGTAATGGCTCCGGTCCGCACCTGAGCGCAGAATTATTGATTCTTCAAGGCGGTGGTGATATTAAACATATTCCCTATAACGGGGGTGCACCAGCCATTCAAGCAGTCCTTGGTAATCAAGTCGCTCTTGCTTTTTCAGCCCTACCGCCAGCTCTTCCACAGATTAATGGCCAAAAGTTAATCCCACTAGCAATCAGTAGTAAGGCTCGGTTTGCAGCATTGCCCGCAGTTCCAACTATTGCCGAATCAGGATTTCCAGATTTTGAAGGAGATACACAACAATTTATTATGGTCCCAGCAGGCACTCCAAAAACGATTATCGATTTATTAAATCAAGAAATCATAAAAATTGTTAACTCGCCTGATACAAAAGAAAAGCTGAGTGCTCTTGGCTACTCACTGTCGTCTCATACTCCTGAGCAAACTGGCGCCCTGATAAAAACCGAAATTACTAAGTGGACTAGGGTGGTTAAAGCAGGCAATATCAAACCGGATTAAAGGTATAAGGATTTAAGCCCTTGAGCTATTGAGATTCTAGGCAACATTCAGGACTTTAGGCTACTTGAGTTAGTAAATCAAACTCTTACCACGCAGTCCAAGTCAATGGCTCCGATCTACTGCTCCCGCATACATTACAAATGAACCAAACTCGAGGTATCAACGGCCTTAGCCGTTGCCTCAAAAGCCGCAACTGTATTTAAAATTTCTTGCGGGGAAATAAGGTATGGTTGCTTACACATAATCGCATCAGCAAAAGCTTCTAACTGAAACTGTAATGCGCTAATCGTTTCAAATTGGAAAACTTCCTCGGGCTTTCCACTGAGACTTAGCAATACCGTATTTTGACCCCGTGCTTCTGCACTACCCTTTGACCCAAAAAGATGTACGCGCCAAAAAACTGGGGAGGGTCTTGGGGATGAAAGTATCCCAGTTGCGCCAGACTGAAAATCAAACAGAGCAACCATCGTATCCTGTGCCCCTCCGTTTAACTGTCGATAAATTCCTTGCACACTTTTAATAGGCCCTAACAGGTTCACGCAAGCATCGATAATATGAATCCCTGTAGCCGTTAAACTTCCGCCAGGGACGTTTTCAGAGTGATCACGCCAGGAAGCTTTAAAATTAGTCAAGTTCTCATTCGTGAAGTTACCCTCAACATGGGTTAAATCTCCCAACACACCAGAGTTTGCAAGCCTTTTTAATTCTTGCATCGAGGGCCAAAAACGCTTGTCATGCCCAACGCCTAATTGCACATGCGCTTCGTCGCAAGCTTGCACTGCCTTGTGTGCCTCTGCAACAGTTAGCGCTAAAGGTTTTTCACAAAAAACTGCTTTGCCAGCTTTAGCAGCAGCAATGATTTGCTCAACGTGCAGTACATGCGGCGTGGCTAATATAATCGCCGAAATCTGTGGATCGGCTAGTACAGCCTGTGCATCGGCAGTTACATCGAAATTCGCTTCTTTTGCAAAATCATCATATTTCTCAGGATGCTGAACAACACCATATTTAAATTGAATTTTTGTGCTTTTCCCTTGCACCGAACGAACTAGGTTTTTTCCCCAACGTCCTAATCCAAACATCGCAGCATCTATCATTATCTTCTCACTTTTTTCGCGTAAAGCCAGTAATGGCTTCAATTTGATTGATTGCCGCCACATGATCTAATAAACGCTGAGCTGTTTTAGCCATTGCTAAATCGACTAACTTACCATCTACTGTCGTACTAGCAACGCCTCTTGTTAATGCCTCTTCATAAGCAGCAACTACCCGAGAGTAATATTCAATTTGCGCCTGTGTCGGTGTGTAAATCGTGTTCGCATCAGCAATCTGATTGGGATGAATAACCGTTCTTCCCCGAAAGCCTAGGCGACGAGATAGTTGCGTGTCGCTGCGAAACCCTTCTGGGTCTCGAACATTCGAAAAGACTCCGTCTAGAGGACATTCAAAACCAGCTGCCCGAGCAGATACTAAAGAAAACTGCCGAACAAACATCATCTCAGGACCTTCACTAGTCCAGGTAGCTCCTAAGGAAACATTCATATCACCATCTTCACCACCACCGTAAATCATACTTTCTATGCGCGTAGAACTCGTCATAATGGCCCGCGAATCTAAAACCCCATTGGCACTTTCCATCATCACAATGATAGGCGTACTGCCAACCTGAATGCCCCGCGCAATCTCCACACTGGCAATCATTCGATCAACCGCCTGCACATCACCAAGACAGTCTTGCTTGGGCACAATAAAACCAACTAAGCCCTTGGCACCAACAAACGTTTCAATATCCTCATGAAAAAATCCGGTTGACAAACTGTTAATCCGAATCCAGCTTCTTTGTCCCATCACCTTTGGCATATATTCCAAAGTCATTTGACGCGCGTTATTTTTTTCAGGGTCTGGAACCGTATCCTCCAAATCAAAAATAAATCCATCAGCTGGTAAATCAGCTAATTTATTCATCATCCGCTCTTGATTCGCCGGCACAAATAATAAGCTACGCCAAATTTTCATCGTCTATCCTTTTATCTCAACATTTTTTATCAATTTTTCTGCAGTTATTACTAGTTATTTGACTGCAATAACTATACTTTCGGACTTAACATCAACAGTCCTGATTCCTGCCAAACTTTAATTTGATCCTGGGTATATCCTAGTTCTTGCAAAATCTCGCTAGTATGCTCGCCTAACAATGGTGCGGGCCTACGAATAGCTAATACCCCTGTCTCTAGGATTACTGGATTGCGAACTGTTTGCATCTTGCCCATCACGGGATGGTCTACTTCAACTGCAACTTTTCTGGCAATAATATGGGGATCTTCAAAGACCTCTTTAATATTATTCATTCTCGAACATGGCACACCTGCAGCGCGTAATAACTCCTCTAGTTCCTGAACCGCTCTTGAGGCAATCACAGGTGATACCACCTCTAATAAACTGGACTCATTTTGCTTACGCAAAACGTAACTTGAAAAACGGATATCTTCCAACCATGACTCCAAACCCAAAACCTGCATAAAGCGCTTAAATAAAGCGTCATTGGGCGTGCCAATAGCAATATATTGTTGATCACTCGTTAAAAACAATTGATACGGAGCATTCAGACGGTGTTGATGCCCCTGACGCTCAGGGACTTCACCGGTAGCTAGAAAAAATGCCGTCTCCCAAGCAGCAGCCGCAATAGATGCTTCGACTAATGAAACATCAGCAATCTGGCCGCCCCGGCCTCGCAGCACACTAATGAGTCCACTCAAAGCCGCATAAGTGGCAAACATCGCGCCAAAAATATCTGCCGTTTGAACCCCGGGTCGCATCGGCATCTCACCAGGCAATCCAGTCACCGATAAAGTTCCAGAAAAAGCCTCCACAATTAAATTCACGCCAGCGCGAGTTCGATCCGGTCCAGACTGTCCAAATCCCGAAGCCGAAACATACACTAAATTGGGGTTAATGGCCTTGAGATCTTGCGCACCCAAACCTAAAGACTCCAGAACTCCAGGCCGATTATTTTCTAAAAAAACATCGGCCTCTTTAGCGAGTTGCCGAACAATTGCAATCGCCTGCGCTTGCTTTAAATCAAGAACTAAACTACGCTTATTACGGTTTAAGGCAGCAAAACTTGCACTGTAACCTTGCACCATGGGGGGCATGGCTCGCGTTTGATCACCATTTTTAGGACGTTCAATCTTAATCACATCAGCGCCCATATCACCAAGCAACATGCCGCAAAAAGGCCCGGCAATAAAGTTACCGATTTCGATAACTTTTATTCCATCCAAAGGTAAAGACATAACACTTCCTAAATAATTAATTCTCTGAAAAATCGATTGTCTGTGCTAGCTTTCTATTTAGCTCAATCTCCGTTGTTACTATTCTGGCAAATTCCTCAGGGGTCGAACCAACCACATCAAAGCCCTGATCTAAAAAAGCTTTTTTCGCATCAGGTTGCTCTAAGACCTTCGCAATTTCATTACGCATACGCACAACATATTCCTTTGGAACTCCAGCTGGGTACCAATAGCCATAAAAAGGAATATATGTAAAACCTTTCAAACCCGCTTCTTCGGTAGTTGGTAAGTCTGGGAACTCAACCCACCTTTTCTTAGCCGTAATGGCAAAGGCCTTAATCCTGCCAGACTTTAAATGGGGTGCGAGCACAACTCCAGGACCAATCACCACATCAATTCGACCTGCTAATAATTCCGTAATCGCTTGCCCAACTCCTTTAAATGGAATATGTTGCAACTTAATCCCGGCACTTGTATTAAAAAACTCAGCGGCAAATTGCATGACATTTCCAACGCCTCCTGAGCCATAGTTATATTTACCTGGATTAGCCTTAGCCTCTTGCAAAAATTCTTGTAAGTTCTTTGCTGGAAAATCGCCCCGGACCGCCACAATAAATCCAACACTATTGGCAATTAAGGTGATCGGCTGAAAATCCTTCACCGGATCATATCCAAGCGACTTACTCACCACCGGTAAACTAGCATGACTAGATGATGTATTCAAAATCGTATAGCCATCTGGGCTTGACTTAGCAACTATTTCAGTGCCGATCGCCCCACCAGCACCGGGCTTATTATCTAAAATCATGTTCGGTCCAAAAACAGGTGATAGTTTTTGGGCTAAAAATCGGCCTATAAAATCCATGGGCCCACCAGCCGCGTAAGGCACTACTACCCGAATTGGTTTATTGGGGTAATCTTTCGATGCTTGTTGTTGGGCTATAGCCTGATTCATTAACACAGAAAAAACCAAAGAACAAAAAACTAAACGCCAACGCATTTGGACCATTACTGTCTCCTCATTTTATATTTTCTAATTCTGTTTTTTAATACTCTACTCAAGTAGAGCAATCATTTGAAGCTTATTCATTTCGTACCAGTTTTTCTTCAAACCAATTCCACATATCAGCCACAACCAGCGTTAAATAGTCGCGTTGACAATGTTGTGAGCCACCTTCTTCAGCAGTATAAACGCGCAATGTCTTATCTTTAGATCCGCAAGCGTCAAACTGTTTTTGGGCATCAGCTAAAGGTATTTGCTCATCTTCAGCGCCGTGAACCAATAAAAATGGGCACTTCATTTTTTGCATAACACCATCTAATTTAAAAGGCTCTAAGGCTTTTAAGGAGTCCTCTAAAGTATTTGTTCCTAAAATCCAATTAATGTGATGCCCAGGAACTGACAAAGAAGTCTTAAACTGCGCCTCGATTCGCCCCTTCCAAGTTTGATAGTAATCCCACTGCGCGCCCCAAGCAATGCAGGCCGCGTAGCGCTCGTCCATCGCCGCACATCTGGGCGCGTAATATCCCCCTAAACTAATCGCTACAATACCAATCTTATCGGCGACAACGTCCTTACGCTTTTCTAAATAATCGATGCATGCACTTCCGGCAACCTCATAGTCATACCGTAAATACTTGCCTCGAAACCGAATTGCCTCACCAGTCCCAGGACCATCCATAATTAGTACAGAAATTCCGCGTTTGATTAAATCTGGTACGCCACGCATAAACTGAATTTCTTTAGTAACGTCTAAGCCATCAAAATAAACGACGCATGGATTTTTTTCTTGAGTGCTATTTTGTGCATGGACAAAATAGCCCGGCAAACTCCCGTCTACATAAGGCACTTCAACAATCTCAATCCGATAGTCAGTGTGCTTGATAAATGCATGAAAACAATCAATCCCCTTTTGATAAATACTTAAAGCCTTCTCATCCTTGGGAGTTCTGAAGCGCTCAGCCATGTGATAGTAGTTAGCAGCCCTCTGATACGCATGCGCTGCTGCAAAACGATGTTTTTTCTGAGCAAACTGATCGGCATAGGCTCGCACACCATCTGCAACTGCTGCACAAGCATCAAACCAAGCCTCGTCATCATCTGGCGCTTTACCTTTTAATCTTGAGCCAATTTTATGTAACTCGCCAATCTCTGAGCCGCCATAGGGTCCAGAACTAAGCATGTTAATAAACGCTGCAGACCAGCGATAATTTCCTGGAAAATACATAAAATAGGGTGGGTCTTTTTTCTCAGTCATATTGTCTCCTTATTCTTTGATATTAGCCGCTTTAGCTAACTCGGCATTTTTATTTAATTCAGCTTGTAAAAATTTACGATATCCCTCAGGTGTTAAATTACCAGGCTCATGTCCTTGATTAATAAATAAGTCCTGATTTTCCTTGGTGGCTAATTGTGTCGATAGAATTTCGTATAGGCGATTAATAATTGGTGCAGGGGTGCCCTTCGGTGCTAACAACCCATTCCAGTTATAACTTGCATATCCCGATAAGCCTTGCTCAGCAATCGTTGGCATATCAGGCAATAAAGACGAGCGCTTTTCTGAAGTTGCCCCTAATGAAAATAATTTACCCTGCTTGATCTGCTGTATACACGGGCTAAACTGAATAAATGCAACCTGTATATGCCCTGCTAATAAATCATTTAAATATTGGGCAGCACCCTTATAAGGCACATGATTTAATACAATCCCAGCTTGAAATGTAAAGCGCTCCATTCCTAAGTGGCCAATCGTGCCAATACCTGGCGAGCCATAATTAATCTTCCCAGGGTTCGCTTTAGCGTAAGCAATAAACTCTTTAACGTTTCTTGCGGGCACCGAGGGATGCACTGCAACACAACTGGCACTTCTCGCAATGAGCATGATGGGCTCTAAGTCTGTCATTGTGTTGTATGGCATTTGACCTCGGATGGCCGGCGCAACTACCAACGGACCAGGATTACCAGCCAATAAAGTGTATCCGTCAGGTACACTTTTAACCACCCTATCCGTTGCCGGCACACCCCCTGCACCACCTTGGTTCTCAACAATAAAAGCTTGCCCAAGTGCTTGACTTAGCTGCTCAGCAGCCCAACGCCCCTGCACATCCGTTGGACCACCCGGTGCAAAGGGAACAATGATTTTAACTGTCTTATTGGGATAGTTTTGGGGAGTAGTTTGTCCCCAAACTAATTGCCCATTCAGCACACATCCCAAACTGATCAGTAAGCTTATGACATATTTAAAATAGCGCATTTATCTCTTTCAAGAACTTCGTTAACTTTTTGGAATCACTGGCAATAAAATATACGATTCATATTTTCCACCAGCATAAATCGTATTTGTACCCGTGTTGTAATCAGCGTGATAGTGCATATAAGAAGCACTTCCAACGCCGTCCCGTGGCTGCACATCTAAGCGCATCCGGTGTCCTTTTTTAAATACCATCGATGTTGGCCAAATTTCAACATCAACCTGCACAATCTCGCCAGGCGTTAACCATAATCGGCGTTGATGCTGATGATATGGTCGGTAAGGTAAAGTCTTTTCTTGATCTAGCTCTCGGTGTGAAACCCGCAACCAGCCCTTGGCAACTGGCACCGGCGCGCCTTGCTGACCAGTCTCCATGATCTCTTGACCCGCTTCATCAAAGTGCCGCATCGTAATAAATAAATCCATATCCTCCGATGAACTCGAAACCCAGAACGTTGCGCTGAGTGGGCCAGTAATTTCCATATCTTCAGTCATAGCCGGAGTAAAGAGTGCAATACCCATATCCGGTTTAATACCTCCGCCCATTACCTGCGCAGAAGCTGCGGAGCTTGACCCCATAGAACCTGAGCCAGTAGCAGCGTAGGTACACGAGCTCTCTTTACTTGGGTTTTTATCAACTAGACTGCCTTGGTATGGGCCTGTTCCAGTAGCGCTGGCGATATCAAAATACATCTTCGTCCACTGCGTTCTAGCCAATGGCCATTCTTGCTCTGCACGCCATTCAATCTGATCGGCGCCGTGGCGAATAGCTAATTTGACTGGCGGCTCATCCATAATGCCATTTTGCTTACCCTTTAACCAGTAGTCTAAAAAGCGTATTTGGTCACGACGGCCGTCAGCCGTGTAAAAAGGATGGACGTGGCTACCGTTTTGAATACGTAATTTTTTGTTAGGGTTTTTCGAAAGCATGAACGACTCCGTATTACCCCGTAAATGCAATCCCATACCGGTCCAATTGCCAACAGAATAAAAAGGGACTGTAATCTGATCCCAATCTGCCTGGGACTTACTTAAGGCACCACTATCTAAATTATTACTCAACCAAAAATGCAGGGTGTTTCTCTCCCAGGCATTGGTCACTGTCTGACTAGCCCGCCCGACTTGATGATGTAACAGGTGTGCGGTAAACCAGTTCGTCATGAATAAGCAGGTGATCCCACCATGAAATAATGCATCCCGGTAAATATCAGCAAAACCCTCCCACGGAATAATCGCTTTTAATGAGGGTGGCTGCAGGTTAGCAACAAACCACTGATTAATCGCGTAATAAGAAATACCTAATAAACCAACGTTTCCATTACACCAAGGTTGCTTGGCCGCCCATTCGATTGCATCATAAAAGTCTACGGCTTCCGATGCTGACCAAGGCTCAAACTGACCTTGGGATTTACCCGAACCACGTGCATCTACGCGAACTGAGACATACCCCTCGGGGACCCAAATCTCTGGATTGACTGTCTCCCAGTTCATGTACTCATTACCCTTTTCTTCAAGAGTCGGTGGGGTAGTCCATAATTTATCTTTTTGATAAGGTCCAAAATTTAAAATAGCTGGATACTTACCATCATCCAACGGCCTAAATATATCGGCCTTTAAATTGGCGCCGTCACGCATGGCAACATCAACATTCTTATCTAAAATAAAAAATTCTTTTTTTTCTGAAGTGGTCGTCGTACTCATTTTTAATTCTCTCGTTATCAGTATTTGTTAATCTTATTCAAGCAGCAATGATTTTTAAAAAGTTGTTATCAACCAAATTAATCAATTTGGTATTACTGGCAACAATAAGTATGGGCGCATTTCTTTAGAAAAATGTAGGGTGTTTTTTCCACCAAAAATTTCCATCGATCGGTCTTTTGTGGCACGATGCCAAAAAGGTCCTACTCCTTTCATTTGATAGGGTGCGTGCGCTACCCCAGCATCTGTTCCGTCGTATTCATAGTCCTTACCACGAATATTCAGACCCAAACGATAACCCTTTGGAATCACAATACTCGTTGGCCAAATTTCGATGTCCAGTTCAACCGGTTGGCCGGGTATGAGAGGCATTTTCTCATCATGGGTATGCCATGGACGATAAGGTTTAGTCTGCACTAAATCTAACTTACGGTGCGAAGCCCTTAACCAGCCTAGAGCAATAGGTGTTCGTGGATCGTTAGAGCCTATAAAGGCAATCTCTTTATTTTGGGGATCATAGAGGCGTAATGCTAAAAATAAATCAGCATCATTCGTGTCTGAAGAAACCCATAATTTAGCAGCAACTGGACCAGTAATTTCTACATCTTGATCACGCACTGGCGTTAAAAATGTTAAGCCATCGGACTGTGTTTCATAAGACATCGTCGTTTCGGATACAGCACCCGCTTCCGATAAATTCAAATGCAAAGGATCTAAATAATATGGCGTCCAGTTCGTCCTAGCTAAAGGCCACTCATTTTCTGCCCGTAATTCAAATTGCTCTGCGGGCCTGCGAATATTCAAAGAAACTTTGGGTTGGTTCTCCCAACCAGATTTTTCACCTTTTAAAAAATGATCAAAGAATTTCTTCTGCAAAGTCGAGCCGTAGCGGCTGTAAAAATGCGTGAAATGGGTATCACCATGTACCTCAAGCCACTTTTGATCCGATGCCGCCTTTAAGTAACCCTCGAAATTTCCACGGGTATGTAAGCCTTGGCCACCCCAATTAGCGGAGGATAATAGCGGTACTTTAATCTTTGAAAAGTCAGCAGTGCGAGCCCTATAATAGTCATCTAATAACTCCCGCTCTAGGGCTTCACCATCAATATTGGCACGATTTTTCTCTAACTGTTCGTCCGATAAAGTCAGTGGACCTGCGACTGTTTCACCAGTCATATTATTTTTAGCGCCACGATCGCCAACGCCGTTTTGAACACTGACAACTTGTCGACGATACCAATCTCCCAGAAAGTCACACAAGATCCCACCATGCCGACACAACTCTCGGTAATAGTCAGACGAGCCCTCCCAAATACATAAGGCAGCGAGATGTTTTGGCTGAGTGGCGGCTACGGTCCATTGATTCATCGCGTAGTATGAAATACCGTTCACACCCACCTTACCATTACTCCAGGCTTGTGTTCCAGCCCATTCAATACATTCATGAAAATCTTGCGTCTCCTGCACAGACCAACAGTCAATCACACCCGGTGAGCGTCCCGCCCCTCTGGAGTCTACCCGCAAACAAATATAGCCATCTGGAACCCAAACTTCTGGATCGACCAACTCCCAATTTTGATAATTGTTCGAAGATGTTTCTAGGATCTCTGGAACAGCTTTAACTACCCGCGTCCATTGACTCTTATAACCCTCTCTGAAGTCAAGACCCTTCGCATATGGTCCATAAGTAATAATGACTGGATATTTCTCTTGTCCAAGCGGTCGAAACACATCGGCCCGAAGGACCGTTCCATCAGACATCGTAATGGGCATATCCCACTCAATTTGCATACCATCTCTTACTTCGCTTTTCATTTGTTCCATAGTCATCTCATTATTGTTATCGATAAAAGCTGTCTTAATTATTTATAGCATCACCCATCTGAACTACTAACTCTTTCCACTTAGCACGATCTTTGATTAAAAATTCTTTAAAGTTTTGTGGCGATACTTTAGCAACATCAAAACCAAAAAAATCAATCACCTTCGAAGTGTATTCTTCTGACTGCGTAATCTCCCAAACTTGTCTAGAAAAAACGCGAATAATATCTGGGGATGTTCTTGCAGGAGCAACTATTCCAAACCATCCCCTAGATTCAAATTGAGGCATTCCTAGTTCTGCGAAAGTTTGTACATTCGGTAAAGATTTGCTGCGTTCTGGACCTGCAATCCCAATCGCTCTGACCTTCCCAGACTTGATAAATGGCAATGGTCCAGCGACCGTAGAGATCATGACTTGCACATTTCCAGCAACTAAATCCGTCGTTGCGGGTGGCGCTCCGGTATACGGCACGTGAATCATTTTAATATTTAACGCTTTACTGAGTGTCTCTAAAGCGATGTGGGATTGACTTCCAAACCCAATAGATGCATAACTAACAGAATTGGGCGCCTTACTTGCAACCGCTTGTAAATCCTGTATTGTTTTCACTGGAAAATTGGGGTTAACAGTTAGAACTTGACTAAACTGGGCAACCATCGTTACAGCCTCAAAATCTTTAGCAGCATCGTAAGGGAGGGTTTTTTGCGTGGCTGGCGCCAAAGACAAACCAGCATCACTTCCAAGTAAAAAGGTGTAGCCATCTGGCGCAGATTTAGCAACGAATTGCGAAGCAATTGCTGCGTTAGCACCAGGTTTATTTTCAACGATCACTGTGTAACCGTGTTTCTTATTAAGTACCTCTGCTAAGGGCCTTACTAGACTATCTGCCGGCCCACCAGCTGGGAAAGGAACAACAATCTTGATCGGCTTAATCGGCCAAGTATCTGCTAATACTGGCGCAGCTAATGTTAGCAGATACCCTAAGCTACTAAAGATGAGTATGAATAATATCCTTGCTTTTGTTAAACCGCCAAGGATGATACAGCGCAAATCCTGTGCAGAAATACACTCAGTAAAACGACCTGTTTGACTCACAATTGCCTCTTCTTTTTATTGTATTTCTTGGTGATTACTTAAAAGTATGCCTGCCCTCTAGAAACAGTAGGTTCCCAATCATTATCCGACCAAGGACCATCACCACTTTCTTTAATATAGGCAATCTTCCCTTTTTTATTAGGCTGATGGGTTCCTGCAAAAAATCCTTGTAACCAGTCAAATACATAGTCATGACAGTCCAGGCCACCCAGATTACCAATTCCCCAAAGTGGGTGATATTGATTTTCAAATACCCACATCTCTTTAGGGACCTTTAGGTCTTCAAAAGCCTCGATTGCTTCCTCTAATGGGCATAAAGGGTCAAACTCACCAGTGACTAAAAGGGTTGGGCACTGAATTTTCTCTAAATGGCCACGTACTGTCATATCTTTGGCAACCTCTTCATCAAACCGCTCCTCATCCTCATAACCAGCCATATACATAAACATTTGCTTAAAACGCGGGGATGATTGAGTAAAAATCGTATTATTTGGATTAAAGCAGGCTACAGAAGATACAACAACCGCCGCACGATGGTCATAACTCGATAAACGCAGTGACCAATAACTTCCCATACTGATGCCATAAATTGCAATCTTATCACCATCAATTTCTGGTCGTGTTTTTAAATAACTAATAACCGCCGCGCCTGCTCTTTCGTAGTTATCGCCAACTGAACGAATCTTTTGAATATTCGAATTACCCTGACCAGGACCGTCCATGGCCAGAACATGAAAACCCCGCTCAATGCCAATATTGTGATAAGCCTTTGGAAACACCTCTTTTGTTTGGTCCATGCCAGGTACATAAATGACAACCGGTGCTTTACGTCGATCTGGTAACAAATGCAATAAGCAAGAAATTGTTTTACCGTCATCAAATTCAACTTCTACTCGCTCTATCGGATAAGGCGCGGACTTCATTCGTAAGTCAACCATTTCTGACATCTTGGCATACAAGTGCTTTTTTACCGGGTGATCATCAAAATAAATTGGATGCTGCGCCATTCGGTATGCTTCAATAGCATGGTCAAAGTGATATGTAGCAGTCGAATGCGTTCCCCTAGCTTGTGCTAACTTAGCTAACCGCTCATGCCGCTCACCCGTCTCACGCCAAATCTTTGGATACATCCGATAATTTCGAGCACGTTTTCCGGCAGGCACTTCCGCATCATCGCGTTCAAAATTTTGGACGCGACCGCGCATATTCAATGCCAAATCCAACATCCATTGTTGATTATCACGCTCTGTTCTTAACTTCTTAATCATTTGGTCTCCAAATATAAAATAATTTGAATATTATTATGCATCATTTACTTTTTTCTCAAGTGAATTTATCAACCGTAGAATTTCAAAAGATAACTCTTCCAGCCCATTTTGAAGGTATTTACACAATAAATCATTTTTTTAATCCATTTTTTTTGATACATACTGGCTCAAAAATACGCTAACTTATTTGAACAGGTCATCAAGATATCATGATTGAACTTCCAATCAAGTTGTGGTGCTTGAATAATATTCGTAATACCCCACGCGATATACAGAAAATTAAGCGTAAAAATATGGCAACCTTGATATATCAGTATTTTCTAAAACCTCAGCAATTTTTACTTGATTCGAAGAACGATTTACCTTTGTAATTACTCAACTTGGTAATCTAAAACTATAGCTAACTTTTTAAAATGACTTCGGTCTAACTTTTTAGTTTGCAACTACTAAGCCCTTCAATTTGGGATTCTTTTCCAACCCATCAAAGAAGTTGAATGTTGTCATTTTTTAACGCAATACGCTGCTTGTGGAAGAGTTTTTTCAAAGTTACCACTTCAAAATTCAATGGAACACGAAGCCATTGAAGGGCAATTTTAAAATAATGGCCTAGTCAAGGATGGCCATAAAAGATAAACAAAAAACCTACTATTCTAGGATTTATAAAATATAGTAAGCACTTTTCTAATTTAAGATAGTATATTAGGCTAATCATGTTGAGGCTTATATTACAGATTCTGCCTCAAATCTCTGATATTTCCTCAACCTGCTCAAGACAGCTTACATTAGCCCGAGAAATAAAAAAACGCTATAAATTGATAGGGCAATCAAGGCAAAACTCCAAAGGCACATGAACATCGGTCGACTTATAGTCATATCTTCGTATCGGACTAATAGTATCTAAAAGAATATATTTTTAAGCCATCATCAATATGTATTTGAATACAACACAACTCATTTTGTAAAGGTTTTCTGAATCTCTAGGGGTTGATCCCACACTTCATCTTTGCCTGCGTATTAAAATAGAATTTTCTCTTTAAAGATAAGGAAATGGTATGAGCTCTACCCAACTAGATGAACTAATCGATAAACAATTAATCCGAGACGTAGTGGAGAACTGGGTTGTTTGGCGTGACTCTGGACAGTGGGATAAATTTAGAACAGTCTGGCATAGCGATGGTGTCATGATGGCTACATGGTTTCAAGGGTCGTTTGAAGAATTTATTCGGGTAACCATCGAGGGTTGGAATAAGGGCGTTAGTATTCTCCATTTTTTGGGCGGAACTAGTGTTGAGCTCAACAAACATCGTGCGATTTCCCAGACTAAAATGACGATTACCCAACGCGGCCTTGTCGATGGAGCTATGTGTGATGTGGTCTGTACTGGCCGCTTTTATGACTTTATGGAAAAAAGAAATGGTATTTGGGGAGTCGTTCTTCGCCAACCTATTTATGAAAAAGATCGAATTAACCCTCTTGATCCGTCCATCTCGCTGCAATTAGACCAAGAACTGCTCAACTCATTTCCCGAAGGCTATCGCCACCTAGCTTATATCCAAACTAAACTTGGCTTTCAAGTAAAAGAAGATATGCCCCAACTAAAGGGATCTGCCGTAGAATCACTCTATCAAAAAGGAAAGGATTGGCTCAATGTTTAAAACTATCACTTCTGCTGTATTGACGCTTGTTTTTAGTCTGATGGTGCCCCTGAGCTTTGCGCAGTCTGACATATCCCTGAGCGATAAACAATTACGAATCGTGGTTCCCCAACCTCCTGGTGGAGGATTTGATTTTGTAGGCAGAGTCTTAGCCGACAAACTCACCCCCCTCATGAACCAAAGCATTGTTGTAGAAAATAAAACTGGGGCAGGTACAGTAGTCGGTACTGATTATGTTGCCAAAATGGGAGGCGATGGGAATACTGCTTTAGTTGGCTCCATCTCGAATATTGTGATGAATCCATGGCTTTATAAATCACTACCCTACGACCCAATCAAAGACTTCGAGCCAGCCGGGCTTGTTATCAGTTATAGCTACACCTTAATTGGCCGAAAAGATCTGCCTTTTAATACACTGCGAGACTTAATCAAATATGCAAAAGAAAATCCTGGAAAGTTAACCTATGCCTCTGGTGGGAATGGGACTGGTCAACATGTTCTAGCTGCCGCTCTTTGGAAAAAAACGGGTGTCGAATTAGTCCACGTACCCTATCGTGGAGCGCAACTGGCATACACCGATTTATTAGGTGGACGGGTTGATTTATTTTTTGATATCGCACCAACTGCTCGACCCCATATTGAATCGGGTAGTGTCAAAGTTTTTGCTACCTCAGGCGCAACCCGTAATCCAAATTTACCAAGTACACCAACAATTACTGAAACTGGTGTTACGACCCTGGATCTCGAATCCTGGTTTGGTCTATTTTTACCGGCAAAAACCCCACCTGCAATTGTGACAAAATGGCAAAATGCTGTCCTAGCGGTTTCTAAAATGCCAGATGTCAGAGATCGTCTAGAAAAAGCTGGTGGTAAGCCAATTTCCCCGTCTCCAGAAGAAGTAAAAAATATGGTTAAACGCGACTATCAACGCTGGAAGCAATTAATCCAAGAGGCGAATGTCAAAGCCGATTAATCTCTTGAAATACTTAACACTTCTGCTATTTTTAGAAAATAGGGGAGTGTTGGGGATGTGCTGGATTAATCGCTCATTTAACCGCTCATGATTGATTCTGATTAATACCTTGTATTGATGTTAAGCATTCAAAACTAGAGCCTCTTACCTGACTCTGACCAGTAGACATCTAAAGACTAGATCTGATCTAGTCTTTTTTGTCCTTTCACTCTAGCCAACGATAGTAATTCCTGAAAAATCTCCATAGCCCGGATAACAATCGAATGCTAGCTATTCGCTAACAAAAAAGTAGGCTTGACTAGAAGTAAAACCTAATAGTCTAAGTCAGAAACTAGCTGATTAATATGGATTTTTAAAAAATATCTATACAAATTGATTATTAAATAGTTAATTTGTATAGATATTGCTATAATAAGGTATGATTTATAGAAATATCTCTCCCACCCTGTTACGTTTGGCCCAAACCTTTCCTATCGTTGGTGTGACTGGCCCGCGCCAATCAGGTAAGACAACGATCGTTAAGAAACTGTTTGGAGATAAACCTTACGTCAGCTTAGAAGATCCAGATGAAAGAGGCTTCGCTACAGAAGATCCAAGAGGATTTTTAAAAAGATTTGAAGATGGTGCTATTTTTGATGAGGTCCAGCGTTGCCCCAACTTATTCTCGTATTTACAGGGAATGGTCGATCGTGATAGGCAACCTGGAAGATTTATTCTTACAGGATCTCAGCAGTTTAATTTATTGGCTGGGATTTCACAGTCCCTAGCTGGTCGAATTGGCATGAGCCGGCTCCTTCCTCTACAGTGGTCTGAGATAAAAAATATTTCGGATAGTGAAGCTTCTCTAGATAAACATCTCTTAAGGGGAGGCTACCCTGCAATCTATACAACACATCAAGGAACTCATGGACAAATAGAAAACTCCCATGATTGGTTTGCAAGTTACATTACAACCTATATAGAACGAGACATTCGTCAATTAATTAACATCCGAGAGATTGGGTCTTTCCAAAAATTTATTAAGTTATGCGCTGGTAGAACTGGCCAGTTGCTTAACTTGAGCGCTTTAGCAAGCGAGGCAGGCATATCAACAGCAAATGCTCGAATATGGTTGTCTGCCCTAGAAACCAGCGACATCATTTATTTACTAACCCCCTATCACAAAAACTTTGGAAAACGCTTAGTGAAGTCTCCTAAGTTATATTTTATTGATACAGGTTTGGCCGCTTGGTTACTAGGTATTCGAAATAAAGAAACGCTTAGCTTGCATCCGATGAGAGGTGCATTATTTGAGAGCTATGTTGTGATTGAGCATTTAAAACATCAATATAATCAAGGCCATGCAGCTGACATATATTTTTGGCGTGATAATAATGGCGTTGAGGCCGATCTGGTTTATGAGATTACTGAAAATGTAGGTGGGCAAATAACCCAAAAACTACAAACTATAGAAATTAAATCCGGCGCTACGGTTACTAGTGACTATGTTAAAGCCGGAAAAAAATCTGGTCAGTTTGTGAATGATTACCCAACAAAATTACAACTTATTTATGGTGGTGAAAATAGTTTTCAACGTTCTGGAATTGATTTTGTGAGTTGGCGTGATTTATTGTGTAAATAAGGCTACTCTCTAAAACTTGGATCCAAACGGTCAAGAAGTCTTAACATACTTGGCCACTCCATGACACCATATGGTCTTCTTACTTGGGGTTGATAATTCATATAGGTTTCGTGTAAGACCTTCTCAGAGACCTTTTGTAATGGCGAATTACAGGACATCGCTGCAATCTGTGCTTTACACGACAACTCCAAGCGATGCATCCAATTAAACGCCTCACCAACCGTCCTACCCAAAGTTAATAAGCCATGATTTTTAAGGATCATAGCATCAGCATCACCCAAATCTTTTACTAAAATTTCTTGCTCATCTAAATTCAAAACAACACCCATGTAGTCGTGATAAGCAATCTTTAAAAACCGCATCGATGTTTGCGTCAGCGGCAAAAGCCCACACTCTAATGATGAAACGGCCATACCAGGATATGAGTGCGTATGAATGACACAAGCCACCTCAGGTCTTGCATGATGAACTGCACTGTGCAAAATATATCCTGGGATATTAATACCATATTCCATATCACCAAAATCAGGCTTCATTAATACCTTACCATCGTGGTCAATCTTATAAAGCGATGAGGCATTCATTTCTTCATACATCAAGCCATAGGCATTGGTTAAAAAAGCGTTTTCTTCTCCAGGAACGCGCAAAGTAATATGGTTAGCCATCATGTCAGACATACCGTAGTGGGCTACCAAACGATAACAAGCAGCCAAATGAACGCGAGCTTCCCATTCCTGTGGACTAACTTGATCTTTGAGTGACTTAACGTACAATTTCCCAGCTTGATCCATATTTACTCCAATTTTTTATTCGTTGCTTATTTTTGAATCAATTATCTACTAAAAGTCTTGAAGAATATGTTCTGAAAAAATTTTCTTCTAGAAAAAGAGGTCCTCTCTAAAACCAAATCTTTATGGATTCAGAATCACAACCCCATCGACTGCAACCACCCCTTCATTTTGTTTCCTAACAAATAACGGGTTAATCTCTGCTTCTAATAGATTATCTCTAAACTGCGCAGCTAAAATGGCAACCTGTTGTATTACAGAAATAAGCGCTTCTATGTCAAGCTGACTCGAGCCACGAAAGCCTTGCAATAAAGGCCAAATTTTTAAAGATTCCAACATGCCTAAAATGATCTCTCGTGTAATTGTCTTAAAAGGCTCCGTTGGCAATATATAAATCGCTGAATCTTGATCAATCTCAGCACGAACACCGCCTGCACCAACCATTAAAACCATACCTAAAATATCCTTTCGAACTCCCACAATCATTTCTAATTCAGCAGTTTCCATCTCCTGAATCACAAACTGCGTAATTGGTTTTCCAGTATTTTTTTCAACGCGCTCTTTCATCAACGCCATAGAATGACTTAACTCGGAAACAGATACGCCAACTGCGACACCTCCAACCTCAGTCTTGTGCAAAATATCCGCGCTCAGGATTTTTAAAACTCCTTTTTGTTCTGCATGCCTATAAAAATCTACCGCATCTGCTGCAGATGAAATGACTTTCTCATGAGCAACCGGAATATAAAATTTCTTAAAGAGCGCTTTAGATTCGGATTCATTTAAAGTGCCCTGGTAATTCTGCGCGCCTAAAGCAACTCGCTCATAGGTCTGCGAAGTTAACTCTGGCATTAAATCCGGCCAGTGTGATATCTGCCAGAGGGCTGCTAAGCCCTTCGCACAACCCTCCGGACTTTGAAAAGCTGCAATACCCCGCTGTATAAAACGATTCGTTAGCTCTGGCGCATAAGGACTTATATACGCAAAGATCGGTTTAGTCTGGTTAACTGATCCGATAGCGTCCGCCATCAAATCAGGCATTGCTAAAGCAGATGAACCAACCACGACAACAATCGCATCATAACTTGGGCTATCTACTAAGATTGCAATAATCTGACGCAATAAATCTGGTTTTAAGCCAGCCAATGTAACATCTATGGGGTTATTACCTAAATCAATGGGTAAATTTTTATCTAAATTTCTTAACTGTTGCGCTGTCATTTCATCCGGTAATGGGGTCTGAAAACCAAGCATACCCAGATTGTCCGCAATTAATGTTCCTGCTCCGCCACTCGAAGTTAATATGGCAATCCGTTTACCATGAAGAGCGCGCTTCTTGACCTGACTACCAATCGATTGAGAGCCTAAAGCTACCGGTAAGTCTACTAAATCTGCAAATGTCTGGGCACGAATCGTTCGGTTTTGTAAAAAATATTGCTCGTAAACCCTGTCCTCTCCAGCCATCGCACCTGTGTGCGAAGCCGCTGACCGAGCGCCTCCTTCAGACCTTCCTATTTTAAAAACAATTACAGGTTTTCCTGCAAGATTGGCGCGCTTTGCTGCTTTCTGAAACTTCTCGGGAGATCTAAGACCCTCTATATACAGAACAATTATTTTAGTAGAAGCATCTTCTACTAAATAATCAACCATGTCAGCCACATCAAGGTCAGCTTCATTACTGGTTGCTACTAATTTTGAAAGCCCGATACCACCTGCATTTGATCTTGAAAGTAAAGATCCAACAATACCACCACTTTGAGAAATAATCGCGACAGATCCAGATTCAATTTTGCCAGTCTCTAAAGCACTACTGGCCGACAAAGGAATATTATCCGTAATGTTTACTAGACCAATCGTATTGGGACCTAAAATGCGCATAGTCCCCCTCGCTTCTAATAAGGCCTGCTGCAACTCGAGCCCAGCTTCGCCTAACTCAGCAAAACCACTCGCTAAAACAATCGCGGCTTTACAGCCTTTTTCAGCTAGTTCCTTGACGGCGGTAACGGATGATTTAGCACCTAAGAGAATTATCGCCATATCAGGCGCCTGCGGAATTTCAGAAATACTAGGGTAACACCGCATACCCATGAGCTCGGTATAACGCGGATTGACTAGGTAAATATTTCCGGTAAAACCACTCTTGCTTAAATAATGCGCAGGCAAGCCTGCAGTTTTGTGGATATCCCCAGACGCGCCAACTATTGCAATAGATTTGGGTTTAAATAAATAATCTAAACTCAAGGTACATCCTTCGATGGCACCCTAGCCAAAAATGATTCTACACTGGCATGGTGCTCAGCAGTCGTATAACAAATCCCTTGTGCTTGACTACCCATATTAAATATTTGCTCAGCTGGTGTCTCAAAGCTGCGATTCATAATGTTCTTCGTTAACGCTAAAGCAACCTCAGAGCCCCGACTGAGCTCTTTTGCCCAAGCAATCGATTGACTAACTAATTCATCTGGATCACTGATTCGATCAATAATTCCCATTGCCAATGCTTCTTGTGCATCTACCTTACGACCCGTAAAAATGAGTTCTTTAGCTTTTGATAAGCCAATACGTCTAGGTAAAAAATACATGCCCCCGCCATCGGGAATAATCTCTCGCAGAATATAACTCCAAGCAAATACAGCCCCTGAAGATGCCATCACAAAATCACAAGAAATTGCTAAATCTGCCCCAAGACCTGTAGCTGGACCATTTACCGCCGCAATCGTTGGCTTTGGAATATTCATGAGGGTAGTAACGGTCCTACCAACATATTGTTGCCTAGTCCAGCCATTGAAAGCCATTTCTGTAACTGGGGCTTGCATTCTATTTTTCATACCAGCAATGTCGCCACCCGCACAAAAACCTTTACCAGCTCCAGTAATTACGAGCGCTCGAATACTTCGATTCGTAGTAACTTCGTCAAGTGCCTCTAAATATTGAGCGCGCATCTGGTCCGAGAAAGCATTCATTTTTGCACCACGATTTAGAGTTAGTAGTGCTATGCCATCATGACACTCCAATAAAATTTCATTATTTTTATCCATCATTTTCTCAATCCAATCGAATTTTCGCAGCTTGAATAATTTTTTCCCAACGTAATTCTTCCTGCTTGATATATTGCCCAAAGCTTTCTGGACTAGCCGCCCTAGCCATCAAACCCTCTTCCTCTAATTTACTAGTAAAAAAACGTGTCTTCGTAGCAGCGCTGACTGCCGCATTTAACTTCATGACAATCTCACGCGGCGTCCCAACTGGCGCACAAACACCATACCAACTTTCCATCCCGTAGTCTTTAACACCTGCTTCAATCATCGTTGGAGTATTTGGCCAACTTGCAGAGCGCTCTTTAGTTGTTACTGCTAAAGCTTTTAACTTACCCCCCCTCACTAAATTTGCCGCCGCTGAGGCAGTGGCAAATGTCATCTGCACTTGACCACCCAGCACATCCGTAATCGCCTGACTTGCTCCTTTATAAGGGATATGAACCATGTCTACTTTCGTTAAGCTAATGAATAATTCGCCAGCCAGATGCGCAGAAGTCCCATTTCCTTGCGAGGCGTACGTTAACTTGCCAGGGAATTTTTGTGCATAGGTAATCACATCAGCAACGGATTGAAATGGACTTTGCGAGGGAACTACTAAAACATTCGGAGAGTTGCCAACCATGGCCACAGGTATTAAATCGCGACTAGCGTTATAAGGTAAATTCTTAATCAAACTCGGATTGACTGCTTGTGCAAATGTTGCCAATAACAAAGTGTAGCCATCCGCTGGGCTCTTCACAACAAAATCTGTACCAATCGTCGTTCCAGCACCAGGGCGGTTTTCAACAACCACCGATTGCCCAAGTTCGCGTGACATCCCTTCAGAAATAGTCCTTGCAACAAGGTCCGTTCCTCCACCTGGGGAAAAAGGTACGATGATTCGTATTGGTTTGTCCGGAAAGGCTATTACCGCACTGGAACAGATGAGGATAAAAATTAGTTGTAAGATTTTTATTAAGTTTTTCACTTGAGATATGCCTCATTGATTAAATCTTGATTTTGAAAATACGCCACGAGATTTTTGGAGAAAATCTTTGCAACCTCATCCCCTAAACCTGAAAAATGCCCGGCGGTGTGCGGAGAAATAATTACCGACGGTATATCCCATAATACTGAATCTATAGGTAAGGGCTCTGGATCAAATACATCTAAAAAAGCACCCGCTAGTTCTTGCTTTTGTAATGCAATAACTAGTGCTTGTTGATCTACGACTTCACCTCTTGCCACATTAATTAAATAAGCAGATTTTGGTAATAAACTGAGGCGTTTTTGATCAATCAATCCGGTAGTTTCTTGTGTTAAGGGACATGCCAAAATGAGGTAATCCGTTTTAGCTAATGCGGCATCAAACTGATCAAAAGAATAAATCTGAGAAAAAACATCATCCACTGGATGCTTCTTAGGATCAAAAGTTACGCCAACTAATGACATTCCCAAATACTTTAAAACGCGAGCAAGTTCTACACCGATCGGACCCAATCCAATAATTACCGCCGACTGAACGCTTAGGAGGGGCAGATCATCTCTGCCAATCATCGTAGCCCACCGGTGCTCTTTTTGTGCAATAGCCATTTCCGGAAAATGTCTAGATAAGGCGAGTATTCCAGCTAGCGCAGTTTGAACAACGGAGGAAGTATTTGCTCCAGAGCCAGTTGTGACCCGAACATTTCTAGCTAATAACTCCTTAAATATGGGGCGATCAATGCCAGCAGAGTGCCCTTGAATCCATTGAAGACCGGGTGAACTACGAAGCATATCGTAATATCTCTGTAAAGTTGGCAGAACCATCCCCTTCGTCGATTTACCCGTTACATCCCTCGTTAAAAAGGCTACTTCAATTGGGTAATGACCAGCGCGATCAGGATTTGCCTCTAAATGGACTGGCACTATTTGACATGGGTCTAACCCAGCACCACTTAGCGCAGATTCAATTCGATCCTGATAGGTCTTATAACCCTCCTGCGATATAAGTAAATGAACTTGCTGACGCATCATTTAGCCGACAAACTTTTTACTAAATGCCAGCGACTTGATAATTCAGAAACAAGCGGATTTACATGTTGCATAATGATTTCTGCCAATTGATTTGACTGGTCCTGACCAATACGTACTTCAGATAATTCTAAAAACTTACTCAATAATTCATCATCCGTTAACGGATCGTCTGGATCACCGTGTCTAGTTAATTGATGATGTTCAAATACTTGACCATCGAGTAATTCGATAGCAATCTTTGCACTTCTTACTTTTGGAAATAAAGCGGTTGCTTGCGGGTCTAAAACTAATTCGATACGGTCTTCCAAAGACCGAATTAACTCCTGACCGAGTCTTTCTACCTGAACAGATTTTTCGCGCACAGCACCATATAAAATACCGCAGGCAACCGTATGACTTAGACTAAATTTTGCCTCAAACGCACTCGTCGGATGCCGGTAAGCGCAGACATCTAAAGTGGCTTGATAAGCACCGACCCGAACTCGACGAATTTTTTGATAGTCAATCGCATGTTGCTTGATCAAATACATTGCACCATCAATTGCAGCAAAATTATGCCCGCAGCAGCCATGATTTTTAAAAGTCATCTGCGTAATTCGACTGGTCTTGCCGATCTCAAAGAAAAGCTCATCCCACCTTGGTTGGCTCGACATTGCTGCACCAAATCCTGCCGCCCCTTCAAGAATATCTAAAGCTCCGGTCATACCCTGCGCAGCAGTTAAAGCCGCATGTAAGCCGACCTCGGCTGCATGTCCAGCATGCATGGGCTTAGTCATCGCATCACTTCGAAAAGCTTGTTGTAAACCACTGGCAAATGTTGCTGCTGTGGCTAGGGCGTGGGCGCAAGACTTTTCATCAAGCTGCAATAGGGCGGCGCAAGCAGCTGCCGCTCCAAATACGCCAACAGTTCCGGTCGTATGATAGAACTGGTAATGACTTGGTTGAATCACTTCGGCAATGCGAGTTGATACCTCATATCCTAAGGTAATAGCCCTCAATAAATTTGATAAGCTAAGCCCTCTAGCCTGCGCCAAACTAAAAACAGCAGAAATAGTTGGTGCCGCGGGGTGATAAGCCCCATTTCGGTAAATATCATCAAATTCTGCAATATGCGAGATCGTGCCATTTAGGTATGCTGCAACTCGTAGTCCTGCAGCCGAAGAACTGCCGGCTACAGAACATGGCCCGTGACCCAAATCAGTTGCATATGATGCAATTAATTTTTCAGCAACAGGACTATCTGATCCCGCAATGAGGGCAGCTTGCCAATCGAGTAAAGCTCTCCTAGCGGCGTGCTCATCTAGAGCAGAAAGCTTTTCAGGATACGAGGCAATGAAAAGGCCAAACTGCTCCAAAAGTGTCATTGTTACTCCGGTTTAGCGCCAGAGGCCTTCACAATAGGAGCCCAGGTTTCATATTCGGTTTTTACAAATTTAGAAAACTCGGCCAAATTCATCGCAATAGGCTCCGCGCCCTCATTAATTAGCTTCTCATTCGTTTTCTTGCTCATCACGATATCAACAATATTTTCGTTGAGCTTTTTGAGAATTTCTGGTGGCGTATTTTTAGGGGCAAAGACACCAAACCAAGACCCCGTAATAATCGGAATACCATTTTCAGCTAAGGTCGGTACCTCAGGTAAAGTCACATATCTTTTCTTACTGGAAATTGCGATCGCCTTTAATTGCCCCCCCTTTATTAAAGAACTAACAGAAGGTAGCGTGGCAAACATAAATTGTACGCGACCAGCAATTAAGTCCCGCACCGCTTCAGCTCCCTTGTAGGGTATGTGGGTAGTGCTAATGCCATTCTTCTGACTAAATAAAAATCCGGTCATGTGAGAGGCAGTCCCAATGCCAGTTGAGCTGTAATTCATTTGATTAGGCCTTGCCTTGCTGTATTCAATTAATTCAGCAGCTGTATTCACCCCCAACCCTGGATAGACAACTAATACAGTTGGAACCTCAGCTAAAAGAGCTACTGGATCTAATTCTTTTTGCGGATTAACGGGTAAACTTTTAAATAATGTGGGATTTATCGCGATGGGCCCAATCGAATTAACTAATAAGGTATAACCATCAGGCGCTGATTTTCCAACTATTTCTGTACCTAAATTTCCAGCTGCGCCTGGTTTATTCTCAATGATAACCGGGACATTAAAACGCTGTGATAACTGTGTAGAGACTTCTCGAGCCAAGATATCTGAAGTTCCTCCAGCTGTAAAAGATACAACTACCTTTATCTGTTTGTTCGGATACGGTCCTGTTTGAGCCTGAATTAAAAACACACTACATAAAAAACCACTAAGACAATATTTCCACAGATTTTGTAGCAAGGTCTTATGACTCAGAATTAATAACATACGATTCTCCATACTATTTTGTTAAAGGGCGCTGATCAAAGCGCATCTCAAGTACTTCTTCGGCAATACGATTTTTCAATATTTCAATCGAGCCACCCGCAATCATCCAGCCGCGCGTTCTTCGCAAGCAATACTCGACTAAATTATCTTGACTATAACCAGATGCACCCATAATTTGTAAGGCTTCATTTGTAACATGAAATCCTGTCTCATTACAGATGTATTTTGCCATCGTTGTTTCATAGGGCGAAGGTAATCCTCCATCCGCATTGGTTGCAGCCTTATATAATAATAATTGGGCAGCTTCTAACTTAGTTGCCATTTCTGCGAATTTCCATTGTATGCCTTGAAATTCAGCAATTTTTCTAGAAAACTGCATGCGCGTTTTAGCATATTCTTTGGCTTGATTAAAACTATAACGCCCCAAGGCTAAGGACCTAGAAGCATTACCAATACGCTCAATATTAAATCCGCTAATCTGTTTTTTAAATCCTCCAGGACCTAAGAGAACATTGTGGTCAGGTACAAAACAATCACTAAAGTACAAAGCCGACCAGCGCTCACCACTCATAAAACTAGCAGGTTTACCGATTTCAAAGCCAGGACTATCACGATCAATCAACATCGATCCAATACCTTCGGTTCCAGAACCATAGCGTAAATAAATTAAAAACACTTTTGCATCCGGGCTATGCGTAGAAAAAACTTTACTCCCATTGACGATATAACCGCCGTCTACTTTTCTGGCAGTAGTTTTTAATTCAGTGACAGCAGAGCCTGCGTCAGGCTCACTCATCCCTAAAGAAATTAATGCCTTACCAGCTAGTAAATCTGGCAAATAGCGGGCTTTTTGCTCTGTGTTTGCATACTCGGCAAAACTGCGTATTGGCCCAAAATTTCCAGCTTGCACAATATCTGCACTCTTAGGACAATATAACCCAATGGTTTGTATCGCTATGACTGCGTCCATGAGCGTTCCACCTTGCCCGCCGTCCTCTTCCTGAAGTGTAATTCCCAGTAAACCCTGTTGACTTAATTGCTCGGCAATCTGCCATGGAAAATTTGGGTTATGCGCTCGCTCTAGTGCTCCTTTGGCTAACTCAGCTTTAGCAAAGTCATGCACGGCATCCTCAAATGCGGTTTGTTCAGGATTCAATTGAAAATTCATCAGACTAAACCTTGTTGATGTTTTTTATAGCAGAGAAATATTGGAGCATAACGATGGCTATTATGAACAAAAAGTACGCTCCGTTTTCTCAGAAAATTTTTTTACTATTTGATTTCACGAGTATAAACTATCGATTAGAAATCTAAATGGCCCTAGTTTTAGCCCTATCAACCCACCATAGGCTCTTCGCTCTTCGCTCTTCGCTCTTCGCTATCCAATATCAGTCACTAAATAAGTTGTCCGTATCATCGAAGTAATTGCGGTCGATCGCGTCTTCTCGCAAAGTTTTAAAGAGAATAGTGGAATACCATCTATTCAATGATTGCCAAGTTCTTGTATTTTCAATTCATGTACACTTTGCTTCATCCCTATTTAAATAGACTCGTTTCCTTGAAATACTATGCACATCGTCATTCCTGAAGATTATCAAGACTGCGTTCGACATTTAGAATGCTTTACCAAACTCAGCGATCATACGGTGACAATTATCAACGAGCCCATTACTTCTATCCAAGAGCAAATTCAACAATTTAAAAATGCCCAAGTGATCGTTACAATTCGAGAAAGAACAAAGATTAACTCAGAATTACTAGCCGCTCTTCCTCATCTAAAATTGATCTCACAAATAGGGAAAATCAATACCCATCTTGATTTACTTGCTTGTAAAAAATATGGTGTCCGGATTTCCGAAGGAGTCGGTACAGGTGCTTCAACAGCTGAACTCACTATTCTCTTAACTCTAGCAGCGCTTCGAAATCTGGTTCCTGAAGTTAATCGCCTTAAAAATGGCTTATGGCAAGGTTATTTAGGGAAACAACTTCGCGGTAAAACATTCGGGATTTTAGGACTTGGAAAAGTCGGTCTCCAAGTAGCTAAACTTGCGCAAGCTTTTGGTGCAAATATTCTAGTCTGGGGTAGAGAGGGATCGATCACCAAAGCGGCCCAATTAGGTTATCAGTCAGCATCCTCCAAAAATCATTTTTACGCATCCTGCGATATTGTTAGCCTGCATACGCGTCTTTATCCTAAAACACAAGGAATTGTTACCCTTGAAGATCTCCAGTCTATGAAAACTGACAGCCTCTTAGTAAATACCAGCCGAGCTGAGCTAATCGAGTCTGGCGCATTAGAACAAGCGCTTCGCTCTGGTCGCCCTGGCTTTGCTGCTGTAGATGTTTTTGAGACTGAGCCTGTTTTACAAGCAAACCATCCACTAATTCATCTTCCTAATTGCCTATGTACCCCTCATCTCGGATATGTCGAAAAGGATAATTTTGAGGCGTATTTTGGTTCGGCTTTTGATCATATTTTATTATTTGCGCAGGGCCGAACAGATATGTTGCTGCCTGTGGATACAACAATCTCTCAATGACTAGAAGTTTGTTGAGTCGAGCATCAAGCTTCTTTAGTGGGGTCGGTTATAAAAAATCAACTGGGCTGTTTGTGACCACCGATCCAGTTGACAATTTTTTACTTTCTACTGCCTGTTTATGCAGACTCTTTCTGACTTGAAACTTAGACTACGCTAAATTGGATGAAAGAGTGTTTTAAGCTCGACATGTTAAATATTTCCCTTTCGGGGTATTTTATTGAATAATAGCACCAGATGAGCGAATAAATCCCTATCGGGAAATATATCTTGTAAAAACGCCACTATTAGATGATAATGACCCGAACGGGAAACTAAATTAACCATGATATCCATTCGATCACCTCAACAACTTGGCGAAGCATTACGACTCGCACGCAAACAGCTAGGGCTAACACAACCACGGCTGGCTCTGGCAGCAGGTGTTGGCGTTCGATTTATCGTTGATCTTGAGGCAGGCAAGCCCACCTTGCGCCTTGAGAATATTCTGCGTGTCATCGATGCTTTGGGTGGCGAGATTCAGCTTAATGGCTTACCCTCTGCAGCTCTCCAAAAATCATAGTGGATAAGAACCATGATACATGAGCTAGAAGTCTGGTTATTCAACGACCGAGTTGGCACCTTAGCACTAGTCGATGGACGGCTGAATTTTTACTATTCCCAGGTTTGGCTATTGCAGCCCAAAGCCTTTGCGCTGTCCGTCTCGTTACCCCTTCAAAGAGAGCCTTTCGATGATCACAAAACCCGTCCCTATTTTGCAGGGATTCTACCAGAGGGGAAAATGCGCCGCCTGATAGCGCAGCAGTTCCAGGTCTCTATCCAAAATGACTTTGCACTCTTGGACCACATCGGTGGTGAATGTGCTGGTGCTGTAACGTTTCTGGAATCTGGTCAGACTTTGCCAGCGCAAAACCAACCGGACGATGTGCAATGGCTAAGCGAGAAAGAAGTCGTTGCCCTCCTCGATGAATTACCACGCCGCCCAATGCTGGCCGGCAAACAGGACTTGAGACTTTCTTTGGCAGGCGCACAAGATAAACTGCCAGTAGTTTTTGATGGTGATCGGATTGGCTTGCCACGCAATGGGTCGCCCAGCACACATATCCTGAAGCCCGCCATCCAAGCCGTTGAAGACAGTGTAGTCAACGAGGGTTTCTGTCTGGCACTAGCAGATGCCGTGCAACTTAAACCCGCGAAATCGAAGGTACACACTATTAGTGGTCGTCCGTTTTTGTTAGTTGAGCGCTACGACCGGATCGCAGATGCGCATGAACTGAGTGAGTCAAAAGGACAAAGGCGACGCCTTCATCAAGAAGATTTTTGTCAGGCACTTGGGGTTGTTCCTGAAATGAAATACCAAAACGAGGGAGGACCTGATCTCGCGCAGTGCTTCGAGCTAGTGCGCCGCGTCACGCGCCCAAGTGCGCCGCAGGTGCTACGTTTACTTGACTACGTGATCTTCAACGCACTAATCGGTAATCATGATGCGCATGCAAAAAATTTCTCACTGCTCTACTCAAACCAGTCAATAGTCTTGGCACCTTTCTACGACACGCTGTCAACAGCGGTGTACCCAACACTGACGCCAAAGATGGCAATGAAGATTGGCAGCAAATACAAGTTCAGCGAAGTCCATGTAAGGCACTGGGATCAGTTTGCACAAAGTGTGGGGCTTGCCAAGGCGCCGACTAAAAAGCGCATTCTGGAGCTAGCAAAAAAACTCCCGATGGCCGCTCGCAAACTCCGGTCCGATACTGATCGGGACTTTACTGGCAGCTCAGTGGTTGAGGCAATCATTGCGTTAATCGAACAGCGCTGTGCTTTGACAATTCAGCGACTTCCCGAGCATGTTACCAACAATAATGATGCTACAGATTTGCCGTCCGCTATTCAGTAAAATTTGACCTAGAATTTGCTAGTTGAATCTGAGCCAAGGTCGCTTGCATTGTCAATAGCTAGCCGCAACTAGAAAACTAGCTATTTAATACCTATGGGTATCAATTTGGTTTATTAATTCATACCTATAGGTATCAATATGACGAAAAAATTCGCTAACTTACAGCTTCATCAAATGGATTACGTTCTTACTAAGTTAAGGAATACTCCCCACCCAACCCGCCCAAATATTGGCTGGGTTCAGGCTATTCGGCAATCATTAGGAATGTCGGCCTCTGCCTTGGCTCGAAAACTAAGTGTTACACCTCGTAACATTAGTAAACTGGAAAAGGCTGAGGCTGATGAAAAGATCACCTTAGCCAGCCTTAGAAAACTGGCTAGCGCCTTGGATTGCAAGTTGCAATACGCCCTAGTGCCACGCAAGTCTTTAGAGGAACTCTTAGAAGATCGGGCTATTTCGATTGCTCGGGACCGCCTGCGCCCTATTTCTCATTCAATGAGCCTAGAGAATCAGACAATCGACAAGCCTACCCAAGAAAAGCAACTTCAATTACTAGCAAAAGAAATTTTGGACGGCCCGAGAAGAAATCTATGGTGATGCATTGTGAATATCCGCCAAAACTACTGATCTAATCAGCGCTTTGCTGATGCAGAAAAATCTAACCCAATTTCAGCAAAACCATGTCTTTGAATTTGGGCTACTAAAAAAGTAAATAATTCTTACGCTCATTTCCTTTGATTTAATCTGCGCCGACTCGAACCGATTTTCCTTGACGTACCTCAATCGCATTTTGTAGCAGTGCTAAGCTACGATAAATGCCATGCGCAAATTTACCATAAGGCATCATTAGAAAAAATCCCATCACAAACCCAAGATGTAAAGCTAATAAAATTCCCATATAAGAAGTTTCTCGCCAGGCCAATAAGGCTAATCCTGTAATGCTAATACTGAGTAAGGAAGTAATGAAACCAATATCCATCGGTTTTTGGTTTTTATCACCATGTAGCGGATGGCGCTTCATATTAAGATACAACAAACCTACTGGGCCAATGACTAGACCAATCCCACCAAGAGTTCCTAGAACAACTGGCAGACTTGTATAACCATATGGTGCCTGCCATCCAAATAGGTAGTGGTACAAAGTCGCAACACTGGTAGAAGCAAAACACAACATAAACCCATAAAAGGTTAAGTGATGAAAGCGCTTACGCAATAAAGAAAAAGCGTCATCTGCTTCGTTACAACCAGCTTGATGACCACCACCTAAATTTTTGAGGGTTAAGGCGTCGTGCAAAGCGTCACCTCCTGCTTGCAAAGTTGCAGGATCACTGGCAATCGTTTGCCAAAATTTAATGGACGAAATAACCATTGCAAAAATGGCTCCTAAGAAAACAATGCCAAAAACAAGAGCTAAAGCATTATGCGGAAAAATAGCATAGAAGTTACCATCCGTATTGGTATTCAATAAACTCTGATTGACTTGCAAAAGGGCTAGAAAAAATAACCCAATCCCAACAGAAACAGACATTGTGAGTGCTAAACCATTCTTTTCATATAAGACGCCTAATGGCCTAGGCCATGCAAAATTCGTATACGTCTCAAGCCGAACCTTAGCCATCGCTTGCGGAATGTTGACTCCAAACTCGTTCGGTGGAGCATATTGGCAAGCATGCAAACACGCCCCGCAGTTATGGCATAAATTTGCCATAAAGTGAATATCCTTCGGAGTAAAATCCAAACGACGCGTCATCGAGGCAAAGGTTGCACAAAAGCCTTCGCAATAGCGACACGCATTACAAATTTGTAAAACACGGTGCACCTCGCTCACATGAGCAGATGGCATCGCTAAAGAACTTGCTTCCTGTATTAACTGATTAAGCTGTTGCATGGACTTCCTCTTGTAATTGCGCATTTACTTGTATCGCACGCGCCGCAGAAGCGCCAGCAATTCGTCCATAAATCGTTCCAATCGACATCCCAATCCCTGCTGTATAGCCCTTACCTAAAACATTACCAGCCATCAGTTCACCTGCAACAAACATGTTCGCACTCGGCCTACCCTGAAAAAATACTGCGGCAGTTTCATCTGTTTTTAAACTTAAATAAGTAAAGGTTATGCCAGGGCGCAGTGGATACGCATAAAAAGGTGCTTGATTAATGGGTAAAGCCCAATGGGTTTTTGCCGGAGAAATATTTTCCGTATGACAGTCATCTAAGACATTATGATCAAAGGTTCCAGTCTTACAAGACTGATTAAAACTATCAATAGTTTTTCGAAGTTCCAAAGGATCCAAGTTAACTAATGCAGCAAGCTCTTCGATGGTGTTAGCTTTAAATGCTGGAAATACCGGTGGCATAAAACGGCCAATGGCCTTTGAATCAATAACTGAATACGCTAATTGTCCAGGCTGTTGCGCGACTAAGCGCCCCCATATCGCATATCGCTTTGGCCAAAAATCCTCGCCTTCGTCATAAAAACGATGCGCAGCTTGGTTCACAACAACGCCTAAAGATACACAATCAAGACGCGTACAAATGCCTCCGTCATACAGTGGTGATCTAGCATCAATCGCAACGCAATGCCCTTGCGTCACATCACCGATTTGATCTGCCCCTTGATCAAGTAAGTCCTTTAGAACAACTCCTTGATTAAAACGGGTCCCACGAATGAGAAAATTATCTGCTGGCCACTCGCCCGAAGGATTCTGTCCCCAAGCCTCTCGCAACCAAGCTCTGTTTGATTCAAAACCACCGCAAGCTAAAACACAAGCTTTCGCTTCTATTCTTTCACCACTATCTAAAACTACTGATCGAAAATTACCTTCAACAACTTCTAAAGATTGCACCGTTGCTTGATAACGAATTTGTATACCCAAATCCTTAGCACTTCTAAAAAATGCATTGACTAGGGCTTTACCACCCCCCATAAAGAACGCATTCGTTCTTGCAACATGTAATGTGCCAGATAATGACGGCTGAAAAAAGACCCCATGCTTTTTCATCCAGTCACGGACTGTTGAGGTTCCGCGAATAATAATTCTGGCTAATTTTTCATTTGTCAGACCACCAGTTACTTTATAAAGGTCTTGCCAAAATTCTTCTTCAGGATATGCTTCAACTAAAACATCCTGCGGGGCGTCATGCATACAACGGATATTCCTCGTATGTACGGAGTTACCGCCACGCCACTCAATCGGAGCAGATTCTAAAAGCATTACTGAGGCTCCAGCCTCTCTAGCAGTCAGAGCAGCGCATAAGGCTGCATTACCTCCACCTACGACTAAAACATCAATCATTAATATAACCGTTTTGAAATAATATTCTCAATTATAAGCTTTCTAGCTAATCGAATCCTTACTGCATGCATTTAGCCAAAGATATGAGAATGCATGAATCAAGTCTAACCATCAGAGTGTATAAGCTAAGAGATTTCTTTTCTAAAGTTGTCGCCTGAATATTCCTAAAATTTTCCTAGCATGCCAGGAGACCTAGGCTTCGGGTGGGCTTTAATTAAGTTGCTTTAGAATGAAGTATGTCTACCCCAATCAAGTCCTTTGCTGCCCTTAAATTCGTGGGGTTTCGATGGCATATGTTGACCTTCATGTTGGCGATGATGGCAGATAATATTGAACATGTCATTAGTTATTGGCTACTCTACCAAAAGTTTCACTCAACAGAATTAGCTGGCTTCGCAGTTGTTTCACATTGGCTACCCTTCTTATTTTTCTCAGTACCAGCAGGTGCGCTAGCTGATCGCTTTGATCCAAGACGCTTGATCCAAATTGGTATTTTGATGTTTATGAGTTGCTCACTTGGATGGGCTTACTTTTTTATTACAGACACCTTAGAAATATGGCATGCCATGGTCCTTCTGGTAATCCATGGCTGCTCTGGTGTTTTATGGCATACCACGAGTCAACTGCTGCTTTATGAGATTGTCGATACCGAGACCCTGCCTAGCGCAGTTCGACTCTTGGCTACTTCCCGCTACCTTGGTCTATTGATTGGCCCAGCTGTCGGCGGGCTTTTAATGCTTACGCTTGGCCCAGAAAATGGACTCTTATTTAATGTACTGATCTATTTGCCAACGATCATTTGGTTATGGCGGGCTCCTTATGGACCAAAATTCAGAACAACTCCCGCACCCGTCAAAAGAGCATTTCGGGGTTTAAAGGACATCATCCAAACTATTCGTGACATTTCAGGGCAACCTAAAATTGTTTCTATGGTTCTTCTGGCAGGAACTACTTCCTTTATCGTTGGGAATAGTTATCAACCACAAATGCCAGCATTCGCCGAGGACCTTGGGCATGGCAATCCAGGAGTTCTATATAGCATGTTACTTGCAGCAGATGCTGCTGGGGCCTTAATAGCTGGTTTTATTTTAGAAAGCCGCAGTCTACTAAAACCCAATCCAAGGTCTACCCTCATCCTAGCTATTTGTTGGTGTGTCATGCTGGGTAGCTTTGCCTTATCTACTAATTTTTATTTAGCGCTTGCCCTTCTTTTACTATGCGGCTTTTTTGAACTTTCTTTCAATTCCATGGCGCAAACGATTGTGCAAATTAATGCCCCTGTTGAGTTACGCGGGCGAACTATTGGCCTATTTAATATGGCGGCGATGGGCATGCGCGCTGGTTCGGGAATTACTGTTGGACTTGTTGGTGGCATGATTGGTATTCATGCCTCTCTGAGCCTTGCTTGTTTCATCCTACTACTATGTATCGGCGGACTACTATATCGCTTTGGCAGGTACCAAAGTTAAATATTGCCTCAACTAACCTTCAATGACTAGCTACAAACCTCGCAGTAATGCTGGTCGGGTTTCATGAAAAGGAACTACTTGTTCCCAAGCAAAACCCATTTGTAATAACTCCAAATCGCCCTGCGGTTTACCAATAATTTGTATCCCCATCGGTACGCCCTGATGAAAACCAACAGGAGCAGCTAATACAGGCAAACCTGCTAAGGTGGGTCCTATCACTACCTCCATCCACCGGTGATAAGTATCCATCGTTTGGTGAGCAATTTCTTTAGGCCATGTCCAACGAATATCAAATGGAAATAACTGAGCACTTGGCAACACTAGAAAATCATATTTTGTAAATAAACGATTCGTTTCTTTTACCCATGCAGTGCGTATCTGAGATGCTTGGTAGATATCAAGGGCATTCAGTTTCATCGACTCCTCTACCTCCCATATAGCTTCAGGCTTCATTTGGGAGCGGTGCAGAGGATTTTGATAAAACCAATGTTTTATTGCAGAAATAATTGCGTTGATTGCGCTTTCTCCCTTCTCCAAAGCAGAAAATCCTAATAATAGCGCGGCTTCTAACCCATTCAAATAAGCCTTTTCTAGCTCTAGGGTCATTTCCGATTTTAAAATAGTACCTGCACCGCCATGAATGACAATTGAAAAAGGTTGCATTTATTTTTTAGTTTTAAATTTATTTGATTAATAACGACTTTGCCTCTGCTAATAATTTATTTTTATCAATTGCAACTGTTCCTACCTCTTCACAAACCAATCCTCCAGCAATATTTGCGAGCTCTGCCATCATTTGAAAATTTTGCGTTGCTGCATAAACAATAGCAGCAACTGCAATTACAGTATCTCCTGCACCGCTAACATCTGCAATGGTTCTAACATGAGTTGGGATAATTTTACTTTCATTTCCATCATTATAATAAACTCCTTTTTCTGAAAGTGTAATAAAAGAAGACTTGTGTTGTAAATTTTCAAACAATGAAGCATGAATAGAATTCATAAAATCTTCATTCAATTCGTCTTGTACTATATTCAAAGCATCTTTGGCTTCTTGCAAATTGGGCTTAAAGATGTCTGCATTTTTATAACAAAAGAAATTTTTTCTTTTTGGATCAACTGCTACTAAAACATTATTTGAATGGCAAATTCGAATCGCTTCTGTGATTGTTTTTTCTGTTAAAACTCCTTTATTATAATCCTCCAAAATAACAATATGCGGCTTTTCAGTTTGGATGTATTTTGTTAATTGAAGTAATAAATTATTTTCTTCTTGCGTATCTATTGCGTTAGTCATCTCAGCATCTAATCGCATCATTTGCTGATTTTTGCTGATAATGCGAATCTTATTAGTTGTAATTCGAAGATCACTTTTAATTAAATAATCAGTATTGATTTCACTTTTATTTAAAAGATTTATGAGTTGATTTCCATCTCCATCATTTCCAACAATAGTAAGCATATGAACATTACAACCTAATGATTTTGCATTCAATGCAACATTAGCAGCGCCTCCAATTCTTTGTTCTCTTTTTGAAACAGTTACAATTGGAACTGGCGCTTCTGGTGAGATTCTTTCAACCCTTCCCCACCAATAGGTATCAAGCATTGCATCGCCTACTACTCCGATTTTTATATTGTTGAAATTATCAAATAAAGTATCGAATTCTGTATGATTCATAAACTATTACGCTTTGTTTTTTTGTGCTACGGCTATATAATACAAAGGTATTCCAATCAATGTTATAATTAATCCTGGCCATGTAAATTCAGGCTTATAGATTATTAAAAGTCCACAAAAAGTTAAACCCATTATTATATATACAATAGGTAAAAAGGGATATCCAAAAGCTTTATATGGCCTTTCAATATCCGGACGTTTTTTTCTCAAAATAAATATTCCAGCAATGGTAAGTACATAAAAAATGACAACCACAAAAGAAACCATGTCTAATAAATCTCCGTATTTGCCACTCAAGCAAAGTATACTGGCCATTGCGCATTGAATCCATAAAGCCCAAGCAGGAACAGTATTTTTATTAAGTATAGAAGCTTGTTTAAAAAACAATTTATCTTCTGCCATGGTATAATAAACTCTTGCACCTGCAAGTATCAATCCATTATTACAACCAAAAGTTGAGATCATAATCATAATGGCGATGATAGCAGTACCGCTATTACCAAAAATAGCTTGAGATGCACTTAATGCTACTCTATTATCTTTTGCAAATGCCAATTCATTTAAGGGAACTGTAGCCAAATAAACCACATTCATTAGTAAATAAATAACGGTAACTATTAAGGTTCCTAAAAACAAACTGAGTCCGATATTTCTTTTAGGATTTTTAATTTCCCCTGCAATAAATGTTACATTGTTCCATGCATCGCTACTAAAAATACTCCCTACCATTGCGCTGGCAATAGCTCCAAGTGCAACTCCACCAATCAATGGTTTGTAATCTATAACACCTTCTGCTGATTTTGTAACATGATTTAAATCCCAAGCATTCATCCAATTAGATTGCCAAATTTTGGAATTAAATGCAATAAGTCCCATAATAATCAAACCAAATAGAGAAATCAATTTTGTGGAGGTGAAAAATGTTTGTATCATTTTTCCAGTTTCAATACCTTTTGTATTGATAAATGTAAGCAGTATCAATAAACCAATTGCTACTAATTGAGCATAGTGGATTTTTAATCCTACAACTTGAAACGTATTAATATCTTCCCATGCAAGTATAGGAAAAAAGTAACCTGCAAATTTTGCAAACCCCACTGCTACGGCTGCAATTGTACCGGTTTGTATAACAGAGAAAAAACTCCATCCATATAAAAATCCTAACAATGGATTATATGCTTCTTTTAGATAAACATATTGACCACCTGCTTTTGGAAACATAGCACTTAACTCACCATAACTCAAAGCTGCCGTTAATGTCATAAACCCTGTTATAATCCATGCGGTTAATAACCAACCTGCACTACCCAATTCTTTTAGCATATCCGCACTTACAATAAAAATACCGGAGCCAATCATTGAACCAGCAACAATCATTGTTGCATCTGTTAGCCCAAGTGTTGGTGTAAATGTTTTGTTTGAATTTGTCATGAATTAGAGTTGAACACATTAAAAAATCCCACTTATCAAGCGGGATTGAAGATAAGAATTCTTTTCTTAATTATTTTTCTTTGCTTTTGAGTTTTTCGTTCATGCCTTCAACAACATCATTTGTAATGTTTAATGATGAATCTTTATAAACCATATAATCAAGCCCATTACCAACTGTAAGAATAAAGGCATATCCTTTATTTTGATTGTATTCTTCTAAATATTGTTTTAATTGTTTTTGAATGTCTTCAAGAAATTTATAGCTTTTTTCATTTAACTGTTGTGTCAACATTTGTTTTTTAGTATCCACACGTTGTTGTTGATCCAACAATATTTTTTGAAAAGACTCTGCTTGTGATTGTGTAATAGAAGATGATTTTTTAAGGAAGTTATTTTTTTGATTTTCCAAATCACGATAAGACGCCTCCCATTCTGATTCAATTGATTTTTGTTCTTGCTCTAATGCCAATCTGTTTTTTTTGATGTATCCAATTTTTTCATTCATAGAATCCAGATCTACATAAGCAATTATCGGCTTGTGTGAATTATTTAGAGCTGTTCCAGACACGTTTTTTTTGCATTCATGTTTATTGTTGCTTTTGCAAGAAAAATGCAGGTAATAAAGAATCGCTACTGCAATGAGTAAAACGATATTCAGTACAAGTGTAATTTTTTTCATGTTTTTATTTTTATTTTTTATTTGTCAGATGCTATATTTTTTTCAATAATCAACTGAATCATTTTCATTTGCAAACATTAGCAAGATAACACAATCTTCTTTTTGAGAAATTAATTTTAGAAAAAATTGTGACTATCTTATCCAAATAAGAAAGGGTGTCGAATGACACCCTTTCAGTAAATTAAATTATAGATGATTTATTCTTCTTCATCAAAAGTCATTGCTTCTTTTGTAGTCATAAGTAATTCATATTCTTCTTTACTTCCTACAATCATGTTTTCAAAATCGCGTAAACCTGTACCTGCAGGAATATGATGACCTGTGATTACATTTTCTTTTAGACCTAACATTTCATCTGTTTTTCCAAGAATAGCAGCCGAACTTAATACTTTAGTTGTTTCTTGGAAAGAAGCTGCTGAGATCCAACTTTGTGTACCTAAAGAAGCTTTGGTGATACCTAATAACAAAGGAGAAGAAGTTGCAGGTTTTGCATCACGATACTCAACTAGTTTTTTATCTGCTCTTCTTAAAATTGAATTTTCTTCTCTGATTTCTCTTAGTGTAACAATTTGACCAGATTTCAATGTTGTACTTTCTCCACTTTCAGTTACTACTTTTTTATCGTAGATATTATCGTTTTCAACATTAAAGTCTAATCTGTCTTCAACATCACCTTCAAGGAACTTAGTATCTCCTGCATCTTCGATAGTTACTTTACGCATCATTTGACGCACAATTACTTCGATATGCTTATCATTAATTCTTACCCCTTGTAAACGATATACTTCTTGAATTTCATTCACAACATATTCTTGAACAGCAAAAGGACCTTTGATATCCAAAATATCTGCTGGTGAAATTTGCCCATCACTCAAGGCAGCTCCTGCTTTAACGAAATCGCCATCTTGTACTAATATCTGACGACTCAAAGGAACTAAATATTTACGTGTAACGCCATCTTTTGCTTCAACACTAATTTCTCTGTTACCACGTTTGATGGTACCAAAATTAACTACTCCATCAATTTCACAAACAACTGCAGGATTACTTGGATTTCTTGCCTCAAACAATTCTGTTACACGAGGAAGACCTCCAGTGATATCTTTCAATTTGCTTAATACTCTTGGAATTTTAACTAACACCTGTCCGCTTCGAACATCCTCACCTTCTTCAATCACAATGTGAGAACCTACTGGCAAGTTGTATTTCTTTTCCTCTTTACCTGCAACAATGATTGTTGGAAGTTTAGTTTTATCTTTTGTTTCAATTACCACTTTTTCTCTGTGACCAGTTTGTTCATCTGATTCATCACGGTAAGTTATGCCCTCAAGTATTGATTCGAATTTGATTTTACCATTACTTTCAGCTACGATTACATTATTAAATGGATCCCATGTACAAATAACATCTCCTTTAGTGATTTTTTGTCCATCTTTTACACTCAAAATTGAACCGTACGGAATATGCATAGTGTTCAGCAAACGATCTGATTTCACATCGATGTTTCTGATTTCACCTGTACGCCCTATTACCACAACAATTTTCTTTCCTTCGCTATTTTCTGTACTTACTGTTCTTAATCCATCGAACTGAAGTGTTCCGTCAAATTTAGCCACCAATGTAGATTCAACCGAAGCAGATCCTGCCACACCACCCACGTGGAAAGTACGAAGTGTTAACTGAGTACCTGGTTCACCAATTGATTGTGCAGCAATGATTCCAACCGCATCACCTCTTTGTGCTAAAGAACCTGAAGCCAAGTTTTTACCATAACATCTTACACATACACCACGCTTACTTTCACAGGTTAAAACTGAACGAATTTCAACAACTTCAATTCCTGTTTCTTCTATTTTTTTAGCAACATCAGCAGAAATTTCTTCTCCTGCTCTTGCAATAATTTCATCAGTTAAAGGATGCATAACATCATATAAAGAAGTACGCCCTTCAATTCTATCGCTTAATCCTTCAATAATATCTTCATTATCTTTTAATGCAGAAGTTGCAATTCCACGAAGGGTTCCACAATCTTCATCATTGATAACAACATCTTGAGCAACATCCACCAAACGACGAGTTAGATAACCCGCATCGGCTGTTTTCAAGGCTGTATCCGCCAACCCTTTACGCGCACCATGAGTT